>CXWL01000585.1_pt1 | contig 85525 bp, 99 predicted proteins | sample 590931 | NCBI WGS metagenome assembly CXWL01 (sample SAMEA3498368, study PRJEB10139) | groundwater metagenome | biome: water well; material: biofilm material | place: Germany | collected 2015-04-27
GGGTGGCTATTGTGCCAGAAAGTTCTCCGTATGACCTGTCTACTTTTCTGGGGAGCTTACGAGGGGATCTCATAGCCGAGCATAAAGTAGCGCCGATTCCGTTGCGTCCCCGCTTTCTCGATTTGCACAATATCGGCGAGGAGATACTTGTATAAGTCGTGTGCAGCTTCCCCTTGCTCAGGAGCTGTGAGCTGGGTTTCCACATGGTACAGTGATCGTGCCTTGAAGCATGGAGAATTCGTTTCCGAGGTCCCCCCAGAGCCGCACCACTGAGACAGTGACGGAGACTGTTTTTTTTCCTCGACCCAGCCTTTCTCTTCTTCTTCCGGCAGGAGAGGCTTGTCTGGGTCCGCCAGATGCTGCACGAGCTGAGCGGAGCGCACATACTCTCGGAAACGGTCCAGGCTTTGATCTGGATCGGTTGCATCCAACGCATACGAGGTCAACCATTTCTTTGATATTTCTTCGATGAAGGGGTAGTCACCTTTCTTATGATCTTGTTTTACGGAGTTGCCCTTGTCGTCCTTGCAATTCTCTAAGGGCGGAGGATTGTTCAGGAACCGAGTTCCAATTTCATCAGACGTCGGATCAATTTCTGTCTGGGTGCCGTGGCGAAGCTGCATCTCAAACTTTACCTGGAGGGATTTGATGTTGGCCGACTCGGAGGATGAGTAATTGTCAGCAACCGCTTTGACAACATCGTCGAGGCGGAGGACGCACTTTTTATAGTCAGGCCTGACATAGCCTTGCGTGGCTTTAGCATCCTTCGGATCGCCAATGGCAATTGAATAGGGAAGGTTGGAAGCGCAACCGGCCAAGGTGAGCGCGCAAATTGTTGTGGCTGCTATTCTCATAGGCGCCTTTCTTCTATGTCTGCCATCGTCATCGGGCTTGCCGGGTGATAGCAGATGGTTTGCATGTCCGTTCTCGTCTCCAGGCCAACGAAGCCGAGCCTATGAAGTAAAGGAATACATCAGGCTCCCGAAACTGACTTTCCATTTCCATAGTTTGGGAGGCTTTCTATGCAAACCCATACGTCGAATGAGTGAATAAAGCAATTGTCAGGAGAGGAAACGGCCAGATACCTTGGCGAAATGGTGCGCGAAACCGACTATCCGAAAATTGTTGGTGGGGCGCTGTTACGGACAACAGAAGAATCGAAGTCATTCAGGAGCGAGGGATTTCTGTGCGAGGGGCATCTTGATGGCCAGCACGATGAGATTCGTTTCTCGAATCGCATAGACAATCCGATAGCCGTCCTCGCGAATCCGATAGAGATGGTCCAGGCCATCGAGCTTCGTGACACCGGGGGGACGAGGACTGGTGCGGAGCGCATGGAGCCGCTTCACGAGAAGCTTCCGTAGCGGTTTGGCGAGTGCGTAGAGTTGCTGTTTGGCGGGAGGGGATACGAAAATTGTGGAGATTGCTTGGCGCAATCAGAACCTCAATTCTTTCAAAATAACATCGAGCGATTGGGCGCCATTCTTGTTCGCCTGGGCCAGAGCCGCGCGGGCATCGACGAGATCGATACGATCTTCCAGGGCCTCCAGGAGTCGTAGATCCTCGATGGGCACGACTGCGGCGACCGCTCGTCCGCGCCGGCGCAACAGCACACGCTCGTTGCCGAATGAAGCACGGTTGATGGCATCGGCGAATCCCTCTCGTTCCTTTTTCCTCTCTGGATTTCCCATGGCGCACCTCCTCACACATCGTCTGGTCATTCGGATGGACGGTTCGAATGGTGCAAGCTGTACAGGGGGCCACGCGCGAAGTCAATCGATGGAGAACCCTCGTCTGCGCTGCGCCATTGCCGATGCGATTCCTCGCGCCGACCTATATCTTTTTGTTTGGCGTTAAGGTATGAAATGAGGATGGCGATTATGCCGAGGTAACGCACCGCATCTACCTAATTCATCAGAGGAGAGATAACATGGCAAAGGGTATGGCACAGAAGAAATCGGACAAGAAGAAACCGGCCAAGACGGTGAAGGAAAAGCGCGCTGAGAAGGTTGCCAAGAAGAAGGGCTGATACAGCCATTGCTCCGGCCATACCGACCGGAGTGCCGTCCACAAGGCACATCGGCGCGCGTCAGCAACCAGCCGCGCGCGTCGATGGACTCCGCACCCGGTTCATTTTTTCCTGTATACGTTTAGCCCGACCTTTTCTTCGCGGTCTGGAATGGTCACGTTTCCTTCTGTTGAGGCAATGATGATCGTCTTCCCGGAAGCAGAGGGTCCGAACGTTTTGGACAGATCGACTTTGATTGTCAGCATTGTTCCTTCGACGAACATTTCCACATTCTTCATGGTGGCGGCCTTTCAATGATGGATAGTGTGTGAGGATGCTCTAAGGGAATGCATGGCGCAATCTGTAGCGCGAGCCAGTGAGGAAGTCAATTGATGGAAGCGCGTCTCGCGCGACTGGCTGGAACGGCGAGATAAGCAGAGACGGGGGTTGCGCATCGCGTCACCATTTCTCGACGAACCAGCATAATCATGCAGGCTAGCCTGCTGTCACCCGCCAGCAAACACAGGTCTAAAGCCGGCGTTGGTCAGAATGCGGGCGACTGTCTCTCGCTGGTCTCCCTGAACTTCGATTCGTCCTTCCTTCACTGTGCCTCCGGCTCCACAAGCTTTCTGCATCTTTTTAGCGAGAGTTATTTTCTCGGCCTGTCCAATGCCGATGAAACCCGTCACGACTGTCACGGTCTTGCCACCGCGATGGGCGGTCTGGCGAACGATATCCACTCGCCCGCGGTTTTTGTTCGAGGCGAGGGGCGCCATGCCAGGCAGGGTAGACTCCGGTTGTCCAACTGGAGCCAGTGATGGGTGTATCTTCTTCAGTGCCGAGAACGGACTGGTCCAGGCTTTTACCTCACCACTTGCAGGAACGCGTTTCTTTACATTCATCGCTGTGTGTTCCTGCCTCCACGATAATATGGCGGCTCTTTGTCATTGTCCAATCGCCGTCGAAACGTCTTTCAACATCGTCACTGTCATGTGGACCGTGTGGGCTTCATCTGCGATCCAAATCTGACCCTCCTGAACGGTGCATTCCAGCTGCATGCTGGGATGCGCGAGTGCGGCTAACGCCTTACTCCCATCTATGGGCACATTCATGACAGCCAGATTTTTGAATCGCGCGAGCGTCGCCAGGTTTTTCTCCCACCACTGGTCGGCGCCACGACCTCCGTAAGTATAGACGCAGACATGTTCTGCGCGGCCACAGGCCTGACGGATGGTTTTCTCATCTGGCTGACCCACTTCGACCCAAAGATGGATGGCGCCAAGCGGGTCCTTATGCCACAGAGCGGGCTCCTCTTCGGCGCTTACCCCTCGGCCGAACGACAAAGCTTCATTGGCGTGCAATGCAAAAGCCAGCAACCGCACCATCATGCGCTCATCGGTTTCCGACGGATGGCGCGCCAGAGTGAGGGCATGGTCCCCATAGTATTGACGGTCTATGTTCGAGATCTGCAAGGTTGCTTTGTAAATGGTGGCGTTCGAAGCCATGCGTGTGGTTCCTGGATATCGGAAGCCTTGGAGAGATGATACGAACCGTGTTCGCTCACACGTCTTTATAGGCGATGTACCATCCTTCGACCCGCTCTCGTGCCCAGGGGGTTTTTCGGAGAAAGGTCAGGCTGGATTTCACGCTGGGGTTGTGGAGGAAGCAACGAATCGGGACTCGGCGCCCCATCTCGGCCCAACCATGCCGGGCGACCAGGTCTTTGACAATAGTCTCCAGCGTAATCCCGTGCAACGGATCGCGGGGATGGGAAATAATCATGATCCCATGAGGGCCGGCATTTCAGTCTTGGCTTTAGTCCAGGCGGTCGATTATGTCTTGCGCTTGAGCAAATCCGCAAGGTGGGCAAAGGGTGTGAAGGTCGAAGGGTGATCGCGCTCGCGGCCTGGTGGCGTATTACCAGATTGGGCTGCCACCTGATTCCGCTGGTGTTCATTGTCGTGACAGTAGAGACAAAGCAACTCCCAGTTGCTTCCATCAGGCGGATTGTTGTCGTGATTGTGATCCTTGTGATGGACCGTGAGCTGGCTCAGTTTCTTACCGTCGAACTCGCGTCCGCAATGCGCACAGATCCATGGGAACATCTTAAGCGCTTGTTCCCGATAGGTCTCTTGCAGCTGGGCTTGGGTACGCCGTGCCATGGGAATCTTACAATGAAAAGCGGTTCGGTACGGATCGATAGGACAACACGTGGTAGAGATGTACTAAATGAGCTGAGTGCAGGGCCATGAGAATACCCGAATGGCTGGTTTGACCCATCCTGAACGTTGAGCCTCAGCACACCAAGCTTTGACTGCGTCGGCAACTTTGTCGCGTTGGGCTGACTCCAAGGAGACCAGAATCACATTGTTCCCTCCTGCGTAGAAGGAGACTCCTTCCGTCGATCCCGATTGCCCTGTCCCATGGGCTCCTGGAAATTCGGTATAGGCCGTGACCCCGCACGTTTGTAGTATCTCATGCACACGGTCTTTCAGTGCTGTACGAAACACGATCATCAACATGTCCATAAGGGCCCTCAAATACAATTCAACGTCACTATAACAGAATTCCGGTCTGACGTGGTAAACGTACTGGGAGAAAAGACTGTAATCCCTCAGCTTTCCTGGTAACGGGAAAGGTTGGGGCCAGGCAGTTTCGTTAGGTACCATAGTGACGGGTAAGGTGGTAATCATGTAATGTTATTGTTGCTCAGTAACGCGTTCATGATAGTGTGGCGATGGACGATGAATAGCCAGTCGTGATTGGCTTGACGCCGTGCATCGCCGTCAACCCAGCCGGTTCAAAATAAGGGCATCTGAGGGTGATATGGAACCCACCGTTGAGCACCGCAAGCACCAGCGTCATCACGTCAATTTTCCAGGTGTCTACTTAGCGAATTCGGTGCAGGTGAAGGAAGCGATTGTGCTAGACCTTTCCATCGGAGGATGTCGAGTGGCGAGCACGATTCCCATGTCTCCCGATAGCGCGATTCAGCTTCAGATCAGGCCTCAGCACGTTGCGCCCATTTCTATTCCTAGCGCGATCGTGCGTTGGGCAAGTGGCTACGCATTCGGTGTGCAGTTTCGAGACTTGTCCGAACACGAATCGAGCGCGTTGACCCGCTTGCTGTGGTCCTTGCCTGCTTCAGGGCGTGAGAGTTTGTCGAATCCTCCCAGCGAGATATGAAGCGCTGTTAATGGTTATCCAGGCATGCGGGCAGAACGCATCGCATGCCGTCCTTGAGCTGGACTAGCCCATCGCTGCCCAGATTTTCTGCGCATTTTCGCCTGTAAACGTCATGTCGTCCTGAGACGTGGCGCTGCGTTCGAAATATAGGCGCAGCAGCCCTCCTCCAAAGTGGGCTTCTCGGACGAGATCCAGATTGATCGCCACATCCCCCGTACGTTCTTCATCTTTCACTTTGACGAACCGCATCGTATGGACCTCCTTGTTTGAAATGACGAGCGCTGCCTCACATGACATCGATGAATACCATTTTTCAACCACAAGAAAGTGCGCGAATATCTTTGTGCGCAGTACAGGGGGTATTGAGTAGTGCCTGAAAGGGGTTTGGCGTATGAACTTCGAGTGTTTAGGAATATCGAGCGCCCGATTCCACCTATTACGGTCGACACATGCGGCGACAAGAAATGGGTCAATCGTATATCAGGCTGGTTTGTACAGCCGAGGAACGCGAGAGCCTATCCCGCAGAGGACTTCATAGGGAATCGTGCCAATCCAATCAGCAACTTCATCAGCCCAGATCGATTCCTCTCCCTGCTGACCGATCAGTGTGACGGTTTCACCGACCTGTACGGGCGCGAGGTCAGTGACATCCACCATGATCATATCCATGCAGACCAGACCGACGATCGGGGCGCGGCGTCCCTGAATCAAGACTGATCCGCGATGGGAGAGCCGCCGACTATAGCCGTCGGCATAGCCGATCGGCAGCACGGCGATGCGTGTTGGTCTTGTGGCAACGAATGTGCCGTTGTAGCTGACGGTTCCCCCTTGTGGAATGGTTCGCAGTTGGGCGATCGTGGTGTGGAGTGAGAGAACGGGTCTGAGATCAGGAGCAGGGACTGTGTCCGGCAAGGTGTGGTAGCCATAGAGCATGATGCCTGGGCGCACGAGAGAAAAGTGCGCGTCGGGAAACCTGACGATGGCCGCACTGTTGGCCGTATGCACCAGTGGAAGAGTGATGCCGCGTTGTTTGACTTGTTTCAGCGTGGCATTAAATGTGTCAAGCTGTCGCTCGGTGAAGGTGCTGTCTTTCCCGTCTGCGTCAGCAAGGTGGGTCATCAGACCCTCGACTTGGAGAGGGTTGCGCAAGAGAGGATTGTCGAGGAGTCCAAGCAGGTCTTCCGGAGATAGACCCAGGCGCCCCATCCCTGTTTCGACTTTGAGATGAATCGGGTAGGGTGTCGGATATGACCGAACAGCCTTGGCCAATGCGGGCAGGATGCGCCCATCGCTGACGACTGGAGTCAGCCGGTGAGCGATCAGGTCTGATACCTGTTCGTCGAAGAGTGCGCCGAGAACGACAATAGAGGCTGAGAGACCGGCTTGGCGGAGCGCGATACCTTCGTCGAGTGAGGCCACGGCAAACCGCTCGACGCCCTGATGAACCAGCGCCTGAGCGGTTTCTATCGCACCATGTCCGTACGCGTTGGCTTTGACGATCGCCATGACCGTGCAGCCAGGAGACAGGTATCGCGTGATGCACGAGAGGTTATGGGCAAGCGCCGCGAGATTGATGGTGGCGTAGGTGGGTAACAAGGTCGAAATCGAGGTCACACTTCCATGATCTCTTGTTCTTTTTTCTTCACGACGTCGTCGATTTTTTGAATGTATTGGTCGGTGAGTTTCTGGGTATCGATTTCAGATTTCCTGAGCTCGTCCTCCGTTAACTTGGCATCCTTTTGCAGTTTCTTCAACTCTTCGTTGGCATCTCGCCGGAACCCACGAATCACGACTTTCGTGTCTTCGCCGTGTTTTTTGCAGATCTTGCTGAGTTCCTTGCGCCGCTCTTCGGTGAGCGGGGGAAGGGGCACGCGAATGATCTTTCCATCGTTAGACGGCGTGATGCCAAGGCCGGATCCTGCCAGGGATTTTTCAATTTCCTTGATCAGAGACGGCTCCCAAGGTTGGATCGTGATGAGGCGGGCCTCTGGGGTCGATATATTGGCGACTTGCTTCAGGGGGGTCATGGTGCCGTAGTAATCCACTCGAACGCCGTCGAAGAGGGCGACCGATGCTCGCCCTGTCCGTAAGCCCGCTAAATCTCGCTTGAGATGCTCGAGCGCGGACTCCATTTTTTCCATGATTTTTTGGCGGATAGCGGCAGGGTTGGACATGAGAGACTCCCCAGGAAATTAGCGGCGATCGGGGGTGACAACGGTTCCGATCGCTTCGCCGGTGGCGACACGTTTGAAGTTGCCTTGTTCCTTCAGGTTGAACACGATGAGCGGAAGGTTGTTATCCATGCAGAGGCTGATGGCCGTGGCGTCCATCACTTTTAAATCCTGATTCAAGATCGAGAGAAAGGAGATTGTCTGATATTTCTTGGCAGAGGGATTCTTCACAGGATCGGCATCGTAGATGCCGTCCACCTTGGTCCCCTTCATGATGACCTGGGCGCCGATCTCCATCGCCCTGAGCGCCGCAGCGGTATCGGTCGAGAAGTAGGGGTTCCCTGTCCCGCCGGCGAAAATGACCACGCGTTTTTTCTCAAGATGGCGAATGGCTCGCCGACGGATATAGCCCTCGGCCAGTTGGCGCATTTCAATTGCGGACTGGACTCGCGTCATAATACCGGTGCGCTCAAGCGCATTTTGCAGGGCTAAGGCATTGAGGACAGTCGCGAGCATCCCCATGTAGTCGGCGGAGGCGCGTTCCATACCAGACGCACTTGCGGCAATCCCGCGGAAGATATTGCCGCCGCCGATGACCACGGCGACCTCGATGTCCAGAGCCACGACGGAAGCGATTTCTGAGGCGAGACCTTCAAGGATGGAAGGTTGAATACCGTAGCCCTGCTCACCGGCCAACATCTCTCCGCTTACTTTGAGGAGGATGCGCCGGTAGTTGGCAGAACTCATGCTTCGCCTAATTGATACCGGGTGAAGCGTCGGATGTTCATGTTCTCGCCGATTTTGGCAATCTTCGACGCGAGGAGATCTTTAATGGTGACGGCAGGATCCTTGACGAAGGACTGCTCGATCAGGCAGCTTTCCTGGAAGAATTTTTCCAACTTGCCTTCGACAATCTTCGGCCATGCGGCAGGCGGCTTGCCCATTTCTTTGGCCTGTCCCTCATAAATCGATCGTTCTTTCTCGATGAGGGAGGCGGGAATCTCCTCCCGTTTGACATAGGAAGGTTTCCCGGCAGCGACCTGAAGAGCCAGGTCGTTGACGAACGTCTTAAATTCTTCATTCCGAGCCACGAAGTCGGTTTCGCAGTTGACCTCGATCAGCACACCGATTTTTCCGCCCATGTGGATATAGGCATGTACAAGGCCTTGGTTGGTCTCGCGGCCTGATTTTTTGAGCGCCGCGGCCAATCCCTTTTGGCGCAGATAATCGATGGCTTTCTCAATATCGTCGCCGTTTTCGGTGAGCGCTTTCTGGCAATCCAGGATGCCTGCGCCGGTTTTCTCTCTTAGTTCTTTGACAAGTTGACTTGATCCAGCCATACGTGACGGTCCTTCTCGATAAACAGTGGGTGTAGTCGTCGATGTCTACAGATATCGGGCGTTATGAAGCTGGCGCGCTGGCAAAGCTGACAGCGGCGGCTTTATCTCCTCCAGCCGGAACCGGTTTGAAATCAGCCTCTTCGCGCTGTGTCCGTAAGTGAGCGCCTTCAATGCAGGCGTCGGCAATGCGGGATGTGATGAGCTTGATAGAGCGAATGGCGTCGTCGTTTCCAGGGATGGGATAGGTGACGTGGTCCGGGTCGCAATTTGAATCCAGGATTGCGATCACAGGAATTTCCAAACGGTTCGCTTCCTGCACAGCGATGTGCTCGATGCGTGTGTCGAGCACAAAGACGGCTCCCGGAGTGCCGCGCATGTCTTTGATGCCGCTGAGATACTTCTCGAGCTTCACAATTTCTTTCTGCATCTTCATGATTTCTTTTTTCTTCAACCCATATTGGGTGGGATCTGCCAACTTGGCTCCCATCTTTTTCATCTTCTCGATGCTCTTTCGAATGGTCTGAAAGTTCGTCAACATACCGCCAAGCCAGCGTTGGTTGACGAAAAACATGTTGGCGCGTAAGGCTTCTTCTTGAAGGATTTCAGCGGCCTGCCGCTTGGTCCCGACAAAGAGGACCGACTGGCCGGCGGCGACGGTGTCGCGGACGAAGGCATAGGCCTGTTCCATACGGGCCAACGTCTGCTGAAGGTCGATGATGTAGATGCCGTTGCGCTCCCCGAATAGGTACTTCTTCATCTTCGGGTTCCACCGATTTGTTTGGTGCCCGAAATGGACACCCGCTTCTAACAATTCCTTGATCGAAACCACTCCCATGCCTTCACCTCCCCTCAAGACTTGCAGAGCACCTACTCGCGCAGGCGAGGGGGGCTGGCCCCCTTATTCTCAAGTCGAGCGACGTCCGTGACGCCGATATGAATTTGATACTGATCCTCCACGCACGAGATTATGCGAGAAGAAGCTGATCTCCTGACCCCGACAGCCTTGGCACGCTAGCATGGTGGCGGTCAGTTTGCAAGATCAGAGCTGTCCAATCAGCGCCACTCCTTCGCTTGCTGCCCCATTCGGCCGGGTGGTAAGATCGCGCAGGTATTGGAGGGAATCGGTGCCAAACATTTTGCTGTTAGTTTCGCCAAGCTGCGGAGCCTGCCCGTCGGCAAAGAGTTTATGGAAACAGTTGCGGGTGAAGTACAGCTTCAGCTATCGCGAGGTGGACATCACCACGGAAGATGGACGGAGCCTGGCCGATCGGCATTCAGTAAGGGCAGTGCCTGCCACCATTATCGATGGGCGGCTGACCTTCGTCGGCGTGCCGAGTCGGGAAAGTGCGGAGAAGGCCTTGTTGCTCAAGATGAAACCGCGTGAGTAGGGGAGAGAGGATCGTTCCATGATCGACGAGGACTTTGAACTGCCCGAACTCCCTGTCATCGACAAGGGCCCCCCGCCCGACTGTCCTATGTGCGGCGACCCGATGTCGTTCATCGATGGCGACTGGGGTTGTGTCGATTGCAACGGCGAACTGATGGGGCCGGAAACCGGCTAGCCGCTGTGGTATCAGATGCTTCGCCTTGTCACCGGGCCTTTTCATCCTACCCTTGAACATGCTCTAGCTGAGGACATTCGGTCCTATAAAAACCTCGATCCCTTTGCCCCACTCGCGATCGTCGTTCCTTCGACTTCCCTGGCCGAGCACCTGAAGCAGGTACTCATCCGTCATGAGCCTCTCGCCTTTCTTCATATCCATTTCCTGACATTCCACCAGCTGGCTCTTCGCCTGCGCGATGATTTCACGAGGGACTCCGATATTGGGCAAGAACCGCCATTGCAGCTCGTCGACGATTTCTTTTTCGAACAATTGGTAAAGCATGTGGTGCAACGAGAGATTCCAGGGTTAGAACCGCTCGCTCGTCTGCCGACTTCGCAGGGAACATGGAAAGGTCTGTGGGCAGCCGTGCGTGATTTGAGAGACGCCGTAGTCTCGCCAGCGACGGCGCTGAAGGCCCTTACGGAAGGGGTATTCGAGGAGGAGGATCGAACCTGGCTCCGTTCTCTATTCACCCTGCATGCGGCGGTTATGGAAGCCAGTCGCTCGCTCGGAGTCGGCTCTCCGGATGATTTGGCTGCCTCACTGGGCCGGGATCTCTCTGGCTCTCGATTCCTCAAAGGATTACAACAGGTGTTGTACTATGGGTTTTACGACCTCTCGCAAGTCCAACTCTCATTCTTTGAATCAGTCATCCGTGTGGCCCCAACCACACTGTACTTTCCGCTGCAAGACCGTCCGGCCTTTTTCTTTGCCCGCCGATTTTTCGAACGCCATCTTCTTCCACTGGCAGATACCCACGAGGATCAGAGTGGGGAGAAAAGAGACGGCGCTACCACGGAGTTGATCGAGCTTTCAGTCAAGAATGTAATCGGGGTTGAAGAAGAACTGGCGACGGTCTGCCGTGAAATTCTGACTCTGGTCGAGGTGAACGGCTATCGTTTCGACGAGATCGGCGTGGTGGCTCGGTCGCTAGAGCCCTACCAAGCTCGCTTGCAATCGGTATTCGATTGCCACCTGGTCCCCTTCACGTCGACGGCCGGGAAGCCTCTGTTGCGCGAGCCCCTTGTCAAAACCCTCTTGCGCCTCGCGTCGCTCCCACTGAACGACTTTGATCGTGTGGCCCTGCTGGATGTGGTCACGTCGCCCTTTTATAACAGGCAGGGTGCCGGCTTGGAGGAGACTGATATTCGGCCTGATGTCTGGCGCGCACTGGTCTACACCTTGGGTATTACGAAAGGGGAGACGGAATGGAAACGCTTGGCGGAGCCGGCCAGCGCGTCGATTCTACGCCATGCAGAAGCGGAGCTTGGCGAAGCGGATGACGAGCGACCGGCAGGATCGTGTAACACCTCGCAGCTGACATATTTATGGCACGTGGTGTCACAGTTGATTTGTCATTGCCAGGCTCTCCCTGCGCAAGGTTCAATCGGAGTCTTGACCGAGGCATTTCTTGCCTTGGCGCAATCCCACGTTCATGCGTCTGAATTATTCGATCTGCCGCCGATTGAGCCGTCTGAATCGGCTGAACTCACCAAGGTTGGTTCGCTGATTCGGGCTGCTCTGGGGCGGTTACAGCAGTTGGACCCGCTTGGCGGGGATATTCTCTGGGAAGAGTGGGTCGAACTGTTTCGACTGGTCTTGGACGAAACTCGTATTCCCATCGAAGAGGGCCGGCACCAGGGTGTTCAGGTGCTGGATGCCATGACAGCCAGAGGCAGGACCGTTCGGGCGCTCTTTCTCCTTGGCATGAACGAAAAAGTCTTTCCACGATACGTGCGAGAAGATCCCTTTCTACGGGACCGTCAACGAGTCGTGTTGGAATCGACCTTAGGCTATAAGATCGATGAGAAATTAGCGGGACATGAAGAGGAGCGTCTTTTATTTGAACTCCTCAGCCGCTCGCCGGCGAATCGGTTGTATCTCTCGTACCAGCGAGCCGACGAAACAGGTCGGGTCATGGCCCCGTCTAGTTTTATCGCCATGGCTATGCGCGATCCACGATTCATCGGAAAGCCCGAGGAGCAGGTCCCTCGACTGCTGACCCAACGAGTGAGTGAACAACCTTCTATCCAAGATCTGTTGCCGGCGGAGGAACTGGTGTTGAGCTGCCTGTTGCAAGGCCACGAGGCCGTATCAGTCGTCGATGCCGCCGGGCGTGACCGGCCCCTCTTTGAAGCGGGCCTCACCACCCTCAAAACCATCGAACGTGAATCTTTGGAATTGGGACCCTTCGATGGCATGGTCGGTGTCCAGGCAGCCGAATTATCGGCTGTCACTGATCGGAGTTTCTCGCCGACCTCTTTGGAGCGATATGCGACCTGCCCCTTTCAGTATTTTGCGCAGAAGATCCTTCGCTTGGAGCCGATACGTCGACTCCAGGACGATCACCTCCCTCCCATCATGATCGGGAGCCTGGCTCATGCATCGATGAGATTGAGTTATGAACGATTGGTGGCGCTTCAATGGCCCGAGAAGACGTTGACTGAAGCTCTGGCGCGCTCCACGGTGCAGGAGGCAGTGATCGAGACCTTTGCCGCGCATGCGGCCAGTCAGGGGACAGGGCATGCCCTTCTCTGGACATTGGCATGTGAACAGGTGACAGAGCTTGTCGTTTCTGCCGTCAGTTCCGACCAGGCAGAGTATCAGGCCACCGGGTTCCGCCCTGTTGCGTTTGAAACTGATGCGCAAGGTGTCGTCACGCTGGGTTCAGATTCTCAGCCTCTTGCCTTGAAGATTCATGGCACGTTGGACCGTGTCGATTACCGCGCCGAGCCTCCTGCGCTCCGTATCGTGGATTATAAATTTAAGCAGGGGAGTGAAATCAGCGTGGTCGATCGCAATCTTGCTCTCTCTGCCGTGCGGGGATTTCGACTGCAACCTCCGCTGTATGCCCGTATGACACTGCCGTCTTTGCCGGCAGCAACCGATGTCCAATTGCTCTTTCTGGCTCCTGAGTGGAAGCAGCAGATCTCTCGCTCGATCTTCGACGCCGGCCTCTGGACCGGCCATACGGGCGATATGATCCGACAGACGCTCAAGACATTGATTCAAGGGATCGCAAACCAGGAGTTTTTCATTCTCCCTGATAGCTATTGCGACTATTGCGAATTTTCCGGCGCCTGCCGTCGCCACGACGCCATGGCCTGGTGGCGCTCCTATCGATCGCCTCAGGCCAGAGTCTTACGGAAGTTGAGAAAACAGAAGGTCAGCGATGACTGATGTATTTTTACTCGCGGATGCGCAGGACCGGTTGCTGGCGGAGACCACCTGGGACCGCAATGTTGTCGTGATTGCAGGTGCTGGGACCGGCAAGACGACGATCCTCGTCAATCGCATCCTGAATCTATTGTTGAGAGAGCCGAGCCCATTGGCCATCACAGAGATCGTCGCTCTTACCTTCACGAACAAAGCCGCCACTGAAATGAAGCAACGGCTGCGTGGACAACTCCTTCGTCTGGCCGAGCAGGACGAGGACATGACGGCCATCTTCAGGACTCGATACCACCTCTCAAGTGAACAGATCTGTGAACGGGCGAATACGGCGCTCGGTCAGATAGAAAAAGCTCAGATCGGCACATTGCATAGTTTTGCCGCACACCTCTTGCGACTTCATCCAGCAGAGTCAGAAATTGATCCATTATTTCAAGAAGATGATGGGTCGCGCTTCAAGGAACTATTTCACTCATGTTGGGACCAATGGTTAGACGATGAGCTTGGATCATCAGGGCTGCAGCATCACCGGTGGCGACGAGTCCTCGCTGGAACGACGCTCGACGATCTCCGGCAGTTTACGACGGCTCTTGCCGGAGATTTTGTGGACCTGGATGAGCTGGAACAGCAATGCCGGTCCCTTCCGCTTGATGGTAGCCTTCGGGACTGGATCATGGCGATGCGTGGTCGTGCCGCCGATCTCCTTGCCATACAGGATCGACCGAAACGGCGTAAGGCGGAACAGATGATTGCCGCCGCGGTGCAGGCGTTGACACTTCTGCTACAAGAAGGACCAGCTGGGTTTGCTCAGTTGACCCAGGATGAGCAAGCGATCTTGGAGAAGGATCTTGGTAACGCGCCTGCTGGATGGGATGCGGTTGCGTTCCGGGAGGCAGGTTCCATTATAGTGCTCGCCCAACGACTCCTCAAAGTCGACCAAGCATATTTCCAGGAAGTGGTGACGCTCGTACGACCTTTCTTGAATCAGGTACGGCACAGGTTTCTCGTTTCCGGGTGGATTCCCTTCGATGGGTTGCTGGCGCGGGCCAAAACTCTTTTGCGTGAGCACCCGGCAGTCCGTGCTCGAATCAAACAGACCTATCGAGCGATCTTGGTCGATGAGTTCCAGGACACAGATCCTGTGCAGTACGAGATGATCCTCTATCTCGGCGAAAGGGCGGGCAGCCATCAGACTCAGTGGCAAGACATAGAATTGGAGCCTGGTAAATTATTTATCGTGGGAGACCCCAAGCAGTCCATCTATGCCTTTCGCCGAGCCGACATCGAAGCCTTCGAGCGGGTGGTGGAGAAGATACGAGCCGGTGGGGGAACGGTGTATTCCCTGGTAACGAATTTTCGCAGCAACGAGGAGGTGCTCGCCGTCGTCAATAATGTGTTCGATCGGCTCTTTCAACCGGCAGAACACGTTCAGCCGGCCAATGAACCTCTGGCAGCCAAGCCGCAACGAAAACCGGAAGTGTCGGTGTCCGGTGTGCAGCTTCGCCTTGTGACAGCGAAGGACAGCGACGAAGAATTCGATGTGCAGGCTGCGACCAGAGCGGAAGCGGAAGCCTTGGCGCGCTGGCTGAAGGAGGAGCTGCTCCCAGGGACGACGGTCACAGATCGCGATCGACGTCATGGCCCGCTCAAGCCGGGCCATATCGCCCTGATCTTCAGAAAGTTAACCCAAGCACAGGTCTATCTCGATGCCCTTCGCCGCTATGACATTGCCTATATCACGGACGGAGAAAAGCATTACTACCGAAGGCAGGAAGTCATCGATCTGGTCAACCTTCTCCGGGTCATCGATAACCCGCACGATTCGATTGCGCTGGTCGGGGTGTTGCGCTCACCGCTCGGCGGCGTGGCGGACCGGGATCTGCTGTCCCTCCGACAGATCGAGGGGTTGGACTACCAACAAGGCAAGCGACTATCTGCGTGGAACCATCCGCGAACAGGAACGGTGCGACGGCTCTACGAGCGTTTGGTTGAACTGCATCAGGTCGCTCCCTTGCGGCCCGTCCCTGATGCCATCGATCTCATCTTCGATCGATTGCCTGTTCTTGAGTTGGCAGCCGCATCGCTCCATGGCGAGCAAGCGGTGGCCAATCTGCGGAAGATCAGAGAGATGGCTGAGTCGCTCGCCGATCGTCCCCATCTTACCTTTACCGGCTTCGTTGACCTCATGATGACGAGGGTGTCGGAACAGCCGGATGAGGCGGAAAGCGCCCTGGCGGAAGAGTCGCTGGACGCCATCCGCGTGTTGACCATTCATAAGGCCAAGGGATTGGAGTTTCCCGTGGTCATTCTTCCTGGCCTGCACCAGGGAGCCAAGAATCCTCGCAAGGGACCATCCATCCATCACGATTGGTCGAGTTGTTGTTATAGCGTACGGATGGGGGGCCGCTCGAATCTTGGGGCTGTACTCGTCGATATGAAGATGGCGGCGCGGGAGGAGGCAGAACAACGGAGACTCCTGTATGTCGGAATGACGAGAGCGCGCGATCTGCTGGTCTTATCCGGTGGGCAGACGACCAAACCGGGACATGACACAGTCCTCGCTCTGCTTGGAGAGGCCATTGAAGAGAAGGAAAATCGTTCGATCTCTGACCAGATCCACATCGGAACGAGCAACCTCACGCGCGTGATCACGCCTGCCATGGTGGCAGTACGGCAGCGCAGACAGGAACCGTTCTCTGGTATGGCCGTTAAGCCGGCTCTGGCTGCGATCCTGAGTCGTCGCCAGGCAAGGCAGGCTGAGTGGAATACACGTCGAACAACGCCGCGACACCTGATCCCTTCGCGCCTCACGGGAGACAGGCCAGAGACGACGGTGGTTCACGTTGCCACAGGGCGTCACGCCGATCTGGGCCGATTGGTGGGAGTCTGCGCCCATGCAGCGCTAGAACAATGGGATTTCACCAGGCCTCATGCTGAAATGAGTATGGTGATCGAACAGGCCTGTCGACGCTGTGTGTCGCAGGACCACCCTCAATTGAGAGCCGACGTTATGGAAGATCTCACGGCGATCTTTCGTGAGTTCCTTTCTTCCGAGCCCTATGCAAGGCTGCAACGTGCGACGGTGCTGGGGCGAGAAGTCCCATTTGTCATGCCCGAGGGTGAGGGCCAGGTGATGGAGGGAGTGATGGATCTGATTTACCGTCTTGACGGGCGGATCTGGATTGCCGACTATAAGACGGACGATGTGGCGACTGAGGACCTACAGGTCATTGCGGATCGTTACCGGCCCCAAGCGGAGATATATTCACAAGCGGTCGCGCGTGCTCTGGGATTACCTTCTCTCTCGTTTCAGTTTATCTTTTTGCGGCAGGCTGTTGCCGTGGATGTAAATGTCCAATGATTGTTTCGTCGGAAGAATTCAACGCCTGGATTCAAGAAGCGCTTGCGGAACTGCCACCTCGTTTTGCGGCAATGGCTGAGGAGGTGTCTATTGTAGTCGAAGAGGAGCCTTCTTCCGAGGTCCTGAAGGATCTTGAGTTGGAATCAGAAGACGATCTGCTGGGTCTGTATCAAGGTATCCCGATCGATGAGACGTCGTTTTTTCAGCCTGCAGGCCAGTTGCCCGCTCGTATCTCTATCTATCGAGGCCCTATTCTGCGTCTCTGCCGAACAAAGGCCGAAGTCATTCACGAGGTCCGGGACACAGTGGTCCACGAACTTGGGCACCATGTCGGGTTAGATGACGACGAGATGCCGTACTAGGGTTATAGGTACTCAGGTGTTCAAGCTGAAGGTTCAAAATTATCTCATAGGGCGCGACCAAGCCATTCACCACCCGCTTGCTTCTAGGACCTTGAATTCAAACAGCGATGAATCCCTCAATAACGGGCTGAAAGCCGAAGACTAAAAGCCTTCAGTCTTCAGCCTATCTACCTGAGTCATTATCTAAGACTTAGCCTGAATCAGGGTCCGCCGCTGATAGCCAACGGCGAGCATGATGACTCCCACGACGATCATGGGCAAAGAGAGGAGTTGGCCCATAGACAAAGATCCGAGAATAAACCCGAGATGGGCATCCGGTTCACGAACGAACTCCACAATCATCCGACAGACTCCATAGCCGGCGATAAAGGTCCAGAAGAGGGTGCCGGGGGGCGGTGTCGTTTTCTGGACGATCCATATCAAGGCGAATAACAACACACCTTCGAGCCCTGCCTCATACAGTTGTGAGGGGTGGCGGCAGGCAGGCCCTCCGCTTGGAAACACCATACACCAGTCGACATCGGTCGCTCGGCCATATAACTCTCCATTGATGAAGTTGCCGATTCGTCCGAACCCCAGCCCAATTGGCGTGACGGCGGCGGCTAAGTCTGCGACTTGGTAAACGGAAATGCCCTGGCGCCGGCTGAACCACACTAAGGAGACGATAGCGCCGATCAGGCCGCCATGGAAGGACATGCCCCCTTCCCAGACGGCGACGATGCTAGCCGGATGCTGCACGTAGTACGAAAAATTATAGAAGAGCGTGTAGCCGAGCCGTCCCCCGATAAACAATCCGAACGCAGCCCACACCACCATGTTGTAGACCTGGTCTTTGGTCATGGAGAGGCCCTTCGAAGCCACCAGACGCATGATCAGGAAATAGGCGCAGGTCAGCCCGATCAGATACATTAGGCCGTACCAGCGAAACTGCAGCGGCCCCAGCTCCAAGAAGACTGGATTGATATTCGGGTAAGGGATCGCGTGCAACCAAGTCATGAATGCCTCATGTGGCGTATTTGACGATAATAGGTGAGGGTCTCAACCATTGCAAGCGCATGAATGGCTCACGCCAGGCCCTTTCCCAGAGCCAGTTTGAAGGGCCTACCTCTTTCGTATGTTGGTTTTCTGTCACGTCTGTGTGGTGACCTGTGAGGAAAACACAACTGAACATTGGTCCATTTTAATCGTGGGAACGAAATGGAAACGAATCACAGGAAATTTTCGCGGTTTCTATTCTGGCACGCTTGATGCTGAGAGAAGCAGCATGAACGTGCCGGCAATCACATTCTTCATTTAACTGTTTTGAAGGAGGTTCACCATGTCGGACCAGGGACGTCAGGCCGTGAAAGTTGCAGCGTTGGTGGCAGGCGGGGCGGCGATTGGAGCGGGGCTGGGACTCCTCTTCGCGCCACAGACAGGGGCAGAAACCCGCCGAGGTGTCGGCCGTTATGCAAAGAAGGCGCAGTTGCAAGCGACTCGATGGAGCCGCACAGTCCAATCTGGCCTGAAGGAAGCGATGGACCGCAACAAGCCTCTCCTTGGTAAGGAAGAGGAGCGACCGCGGATTGAAGCGGTATAACTGTGCCGAACTGGGTCCTGATCGGATACCGGAGCACACTGACTGTTTCCTAAGTCGTATGGCTCATGATGAGCCTGGTGCATTCAGAGAGTCGCTTCGCGAATCTCTGAATGCATGAGAAGCGCTCATGAGCCATACGGCCGAGGAGCTGCCTTGACCGACTTAGGCCCCGATGCTAGAGTTCCGCCACCGTGCGGGAGTGGCGAAATAGGCATACGCACAAGACTTAAAATCTTGTATCCGTAAGGGTGTGCGGGTTCGATCCCCGCCTCCCGCACCAGAAGCTACCGGCTGAGTTTGACGCCTTCCTGTATCGATGAAGACGGCCTCCTCGCGAACACCTTCCCATCCATCCATAATTCCGTGCCCGCAGGGCCTCGCCATGCAGAGCGATTCTGTGTGCCTCCGGCGACGTTTCCGGCGATGGAAGGAACGTGATTGAGGGTGGCGGTATGAAGTCTCCTCGAAGAGCGTGACGTGGGGTTACGCGCGAATGAGAAGGTGGTCAACGAGCGCGGGATCTTCGATCGCCCTGGCTGAGGGGGCATCGATAAATCGTTTGAGCCTCACCCGGTCGTTTTGATTTACTCGGATCACTTCTACCGTGACCCAATGCTTGTGCACCTTTGTGACTAACGCTAGCCGGATGTCGATAAAGGCTTCCTCGCCTTCCAGCCATAATTGGACGTTTACCGTATCCCCGACCCTCAGATGATCCGGGGTGCTGAGCTCATGCCCATTCTCGACACGCTCAAGCACGCATCCGTCAGCTTCGAGCTGCCTGCTTCCATTTGCGAGCACGCAGTCGATCATAAACTTTGGAGCAGCCCATGCGATTTGAGTCATCATGGTATGCAGAGTAGTATGGAAAGCGGTATGTGGCTATTCCTCAAGAGGTGGGGAGGGCTTACCCGAAAAGGGTAGTATGCGGATAATGCGCTGTATTTATTGGCTCTTCCCAGAGTTCATGTAAAGGTTAGATGTAATAATTGTGTCGTCAATCCTCCCTCTTCCTTTCCTGTTCGCATCGGCAGTCACAGCACAGGTACCTTTCCCCCTACGAATGCCCAATAGGTTCATCTCCCTGGATTCTTGTATCTTCCCTCCCAACAATGGGAGGTGATCATGGGGCTAGGAGTGCTTGTGCTGGGTTACATAGGGCTGCTCTATTTCGGGGCGGTCATCGTGCCAGGGGTCGGTTTTGCCGGACATGTGATGGTGCTCGTACCCAGCAGTCTTTTAGAATGGGCCCATGCCCCAGGCTATGGAGTCTTGGCTATGCTGCTCACAATTGGACTGCAACGCCGTGCCTGGCCAATGGCCTATGCGATCCCAGTCGCAGCCGCTGGGGCTCTCGTCTTTGGCCTCTGGACCGAAGTGTTCCAAGGGTCGGTTCAAGGCAGGGGACCTAGCGTCGATGATCTCGTGACAGATGCGATCGGAATCGGACTCGTGGCAACAATGATGCTCTCTGCAACAGTACGAAACAGAATTGCCGCAACCTGCTACGCGCAGCGAACCCATAATGGCGTGGTACGTTAGCGTGGAGGGTAACGCGTAAGGGGTAGGGGTATGGTGCACAAAGCAAATCGGAGTGAGCGAGGGCATTAGGGCAGACTGTTAGGCTGAGCAATCAGAAAAGATCCCCTTTGTCTCCCCCTGCCTTCAATCCAACTGCACTACCGTCACAATAATACTCGGGATTGTCGGTTCACCATCCGGTGCGATTGCCTCGAGTCCCATGCCTTCCTCGATTGTCTCCGCTGCCATGACAATATTCAATGTATCGCCTCTATTGAGAGGCAACACGGAGTTCATGATGGCAACAGTCTTTTCCTCGGGATCGATTAATACAGCCCGTATGTTCGAATTCGGTACGTCGATGTTATTTACCCTGAGCCAAAGATCAATCCATCGGGGAGTGGCACCTCTCACTTTGCCAACCTGCGGACCTGCGATGATCAGGTACATGCCTGACTGTTTAATGATGATATCGCCTTTGTTGAAATCTATTGTATGGACGTTTCCACCGGCATCTGATTGCGCGTCGAATAAAACCTCGACAGGTTTCAAGGTCGAAATTCGTTGAGTCTTATTGGATGAAAATTGACCGAACGCCTTTCTGTAATCACGACCGCTTTGATTTCGCTCGTTGTCATCACGCGGTGCCATTTAGTATTTCACCTCCTCTGCTAGATCAGATTGAGAATCAATGGGAGACGTTTCATATGGTTTATCAACAATGTCTTTGAACGAACGAGTCTCACGGGAATAGGTTTGAAGCAACTCGATCAAATAATTGACCTTCATTTTGCACACATCATATTTTGGGAACTCCATCGTGCCGTCCGCTTGTTGCTCCACAGATATTTCGCCAAGATAGTTACACACCCCATCCACTCTATTCACCATGTCAGGGTCGAGCACATCATTTGCGGCAGTGAGGAGGCTTCTCACCGATTGCAACACACGGCCCAACTTGGCTTCATCTCTCCTGAGCTCAGAGAGCGTCACAGACCGCATCCACATTGGTTTTTCATCATCTGTTAATCCTACTGTTAGGTTATAGTGAGCGATGGATCGCTTCGTGACGCTCATGGTGAACAGAGTGAGCTGGAAAAGCTGCTTCAAATGCTGAGCCGCATAATCCATTCGTCTATTCCTCAGTGCTTCCTGAGATGCGATGATTTGGTCTAGTCGTTTCTGGTTACGTTTTGACAAATAGTGAAAGAGTACCGCCAGGAGAACGGCTATAACTATATCCACAATCAGGAACAGAGTCGGCGAGAGATCGCACTGTCTGCTGTAGTCGAATCGTCCACAGGAAGGATCATCAGGGCCAGAACCGAACACGAGATAGGGTACGAACGTACGGGATACAAATCCTGCAAAAACAACTGCGGCTATAACTTTAGGTTTCTTGCGCCACTCCAAGATAGGCATGGGCATGAGCGTGTGAACTGCCATGATTATTCCCGAGCATTGAAGGCGAGTTTCGGGAACAGTATTCTTAATTTATTTGGAAAGCAACCATCGAGGCGGGGGCGCAGTTGCGATCAACTCAACGTGCAGGCTGGCTCTTCGAGGGGAGGAGTTTTTATATGAGAGAGCTTGGCCATGCCAGGGCAAGAATCCCCTTTCCGGCATCTTTTGAATTCTGTGTGTCCTGCTAGAATGCTGCGGCATGTCAGCAGGTCTGATGCGAGTCGAATCCGATGCGACTATGTACGAGTCGCTCAAAAGAAAGACTTCCGACCCCTTTGATTTTTCCTCAGTCTCTCTCGCTAATTCAACCAAACAAACCAAAAAGACCAGATAACAAGATGGCCCAGCTCTCTGCCACGCACCACGAAACTATATTTGCGTGAAACTTCAGGCGTGAGGTGCGATATGTGCGAAGGGTTAGGCGTAAGGGGTGAGGGGTGCGGTGCAAGAAATATATCGGAGGGAAATAGGGTATTCGACAGATGTTCAGGTTGAATAATCAGAAACGGTTCTCGACCATTTTCCATGATCCTTCTTAATTTTCTTTTCTGTCTTACTGACAAGAGCGTGACGTGCTTTTTTCTCTATTGATCTCATCGCAAGCGGGTCTTTGTTCTTTAAAGCTTTCAAGTAAGATTTGAACTTATTTTCAAATATCGATTGCAAAGCGACCGGAATTGACAATTCAAGGAAAGCCTGTTGTGTTATGTAGGTAGAGCCCATTCCACGTTCAACCAGGGGAGCACCTTCGTTACAGGCGAGGGGAGGTCTGATTTATTCTCCTCTCCTGATGTGCTATAAGAAATGTAGCACTGAACGGGAGAGGCACCCCATGCCGCAACAGAGCTTTGCCGAGGTCACGTTCGAACAATATCGTAAGCCCACCCGCCGCGAGCAGTTCCTCGACGCGATGAACCGCGTCGTACCGTGGGCGGAATTAGTGGCCGTGATTGAGCCGGTCTATCCCAAGGCCGACGGGCCGGGGCGTCCACCGGTTGGGATCGAACGGGTGCTGCGCCTCCATTGCCTGCAACAGTGGTTCAACCTGTCGGACCCAGCCGTGGAAGAGGCGCTGTACGACTCACGTGCCATGCGGCAGTTCGTGGGGATTGATCTGGGCCGCGAGCCCGTGCCCGATGAGACCACGATCTGCAAGTTTCGACATCTGTTGGAAACTCACCAGTTGGGCCAGAAACTCTTTGCACGAATTGGGGAGTATCTGATGAAACAGGGGCTGCGGGTGAGCCGAGGCACCATCGTGGATGCGACCATCATCAGTGCGCCCAGTTCGACGAAGAACCGGACAAAGGATCGGGATCCCGAGATGCATCAGACGAAGAAGGGCAATCAGTGGTACTTCGGCATGAAGGCGCATATTGGTGTGGATAGTCTGACCAAGCTGATTCATTCGGTCGCGGCCACGGCGGCGAATGTGCATGACAGCCAGGTGTTACCGGAGTTGCTGCATGGTCAAGAAACGCAGGTGGGGGGCGACTCGGCGTATAGTGGGCAACGTGACGTGATCCGGCAGCACGCACCCAAGGCCAAGAGTTTCGTTCAGGCGAAAGCGCATCGGCATCGGCCACTGAGTGAGGAGGAGCGGACCCGGAATCGTACGAAGTCGAAGGTCCAGGCGAAGGTTGAACATGCGTTCTTGGTGATCAAGCGATTTTCGGCTGGGCCAAAGTCCGCAGATGCTCGTTGTGCGGATACGTGAGTACGCGTATCTTGTTCCTTATGTGGAAAACGAACGGGAGATTTTCTTGAAGAGCATCATGCCGAGTCGCAAGGCAACGAGGGATTTCTTGTCAGGAGGCAACTGACATGAGCAGCGAACGGTTGTTGGAACAAGAAATTCTTGCTTCATTCGAGCGCGGAGAATGGAAGCCGGTTCGGAACCAGAAAGGTGAGATTGCTCGGTTTCGGGCCGCCGCGGAAGCCACTCTGCTCAAAAACAAGCGGGTCAACGTCAGACTCTCGTCCAGAGACCTTGAGGGGCTGCAAGCCAAGGCCGCGGAAGAGGGCGTTCCATACCAGACTCTTATGGCAAGCGTGCTCCATAAGTTTGTGTCGGGTCGTCTCGTCGAGGCGCAAGGACGCACCGCGACGCGCTCAAGCCGGACCATGCGGAAGCGCGCCGCAGCTTAGCGTGGGCGTAGACCGCTGGGCGCAACAACTCACCCTGAACAGCTGCTGCTCATTGTGCTTGAGTGTTCCAATTCTGCTGTCGCTCTTCACCGAGACGGTTCCAAGAAGCGCTAATGGAATTCCCCTGGGCTCAAGACCTTTGACTGCCCCTCGTATCTTCCATTCACACCTTCTATCCTTTACTATAAGCCTTCAGACTTTACACCTTAGATATTGAGGCTCCTCTGAATGAAGGCGAAGACGAGTTTTTCCTGCCAGGCTTGCGGTCACCAGTCTCCACGATGGTTGGGGCGCTGTCCCGATTGCAGCGGCTGGAACACGATGAAAGAAGAACGGCAGGCGGCCACCGGCAAGGGGCGGCCTGCTGCGATGAAGACGGCGCAGGCAAAGGCTACGCCGATTGCTGAGATCGAAGTAGTCGGTGAGGATCGGCGGCTGACTCAGATCGGCGAATTCGATCGAGTGCTGGGTGGGGGCGTCATTCCCGGCTCGGTCATCTTGATTGGCGGCGATCCAGGGATTGGGAAGACGACCCTGTTGCTCCAGGCGCTTCCGCGCCTGTCTTCCAAGGAAGAACCGGTGCTGTACGTCTCTGGAGAGGAATCTCCGAGGCAGATCAAGATGCGGGGGCAGCGGCTCGGCATCGAGCATCCGAATCTCTTAATCCTGGCAGAAACCTCCCTCGAACAGATTCTCAAAGCGGCCCAGGAAATTCAGCCGGCTGCGATGGTTGTCGATTCGATTCAAACGGTCTACACGGAACAGATTACGTCTGCGCCGGGCAGCATCAGCCAGGTGCAGGAAGTAGCCGGCCAATTGATGTGGTACGCGAAACGCAGCAGCGTGCCGGTCTTCATTATCGGGCACGTCACTAAAGAAGGCGCGATTGCCGGGCCGCGGTTGCTGGAACATATCGTCGATACGGTGCTCTATTTTGAAGGAGACAAGGGGCATAGTTTCCGTATTCTCCGCGCAGTGAAGAATCGTTTTGGCTCGACGAATGAGATCGGTGTGTTCGAAATGAAAGATTCAGGGTTGGAGGAAGTGAGCAACCCGTCCGAGTTGTTTTTGGCTGAACGGTCCCAGCGTACGACCGGATCGGTGGTGGTCTCCAGCCTCGAAGGATCGCGGCCGATTCTCGTCGAGCTACAAGCCTTGGTCTCATCCACGAGTTATGCCATGCCGAAACGGATGGCCAACGGCGTGGAGCAGAATCGTGTGTCGCTGTTGCTTGCCGTGATGGAGAAGCGGCTGGGCATGCATCTGTCCGGACAAGACGTGTATGTGAATGTCGTCGGTGGGATGCATATCGACGAGCCGGCCATCGATTTGGGCATTGTGGCGGCGGTCACATCGAGTTTGCGCGAGGTGCCGATCGAGCCGGGTTTGTTGGTGTTGGGTGAGGTGGGGCTCGGCGGTGAAGTACGCGCGATCAGTCAAGCTGAAATGAGGATTCGTGAAGCGGCAAAGATGGGATTCAAACGCTGTCTGTTGCCGGAACGGAATTTGGCCAAGCTCGATCCCATCGATGGCATCGAATTGGTCGGGATTAGGGAAGTGGGAGAAGCGTTGGATGTGGTTCTGGCATAGCCAAGGGAGAAGTGAAAAGGTCGGACTTTTGGCCTTCAGCCTTTTTGCTTTAGCCTTGGTTACGTTGTCCGGCTGTACGCTGTTTGCGCCGCGTGAGGAAGTTCAGCTCAAGAAAGCGACGGTGGAGGAACTGACGGCGTTGTTGAGCCAGCGGGAGGCGGCGATTCAAACAATGAAAGGTCTCTTCAGCGCGAAGGTGCGGGGAGGGATCATTCCTATTGCGTCACGGGTGGAGGGGTCGTTGTATTATCGCCGTCCGAGCGCCATGCGCCTGCGTGGGTTTACCGCGGTCGGCGGCGAACTTTTTGAGTTTGTGCAGGCGGGCGATCAGTTCCGGTTGCGATTGCCGACGATGGGCCGTGTCCTTTCCGGCAATCCCTCCGACATGAGCGAGATGGGTAAGCTCGCTCGGCCATTTCAGCTGAGTGTGTGGGCGATGGGTGGCCTGTTGGGGACAGGCAAGATTACGAAAGAGGAAACAGTTGTGCTTGTGGAAGAGGGAGACCGATACCGGCTGGAGGTCTTCGGTCCGTCCCCAAATGGGGCACCGCCGATGCGCCGGCAGCTGTGGTTCGAGCGGCAGGCGTTGCATGTCGTTCGGGAAAATCGACTCACGGAGTCAGGCGCTGTGGAAGCCACCATTCATTACGAGGACTTCCGTGCGATCGGTGATGGGCGCCTGCTGAGGCCGTTTCAAATCCTGTTGGAAGATGGAAAGGGGCAGGGAAGCGTGCAGGTGACGTTTCACGAAATGATCCCTAACCAGCCGCTGACTGCCACCGACCTCGCACAACTCTAGCAGGATGAAGGGAGGAGTGGCCAGGTGCCCTCCTTGCTCGCAGAACGCGCACGGTGAAACTGTGCTCGTTCGATGCGCGCAGTTGAGGGCAGCCTTGGCTACTCCTCTAGGGGAAGGTATGGGAAACGGGATGGTGCCAACGTAGTTTTTTGTAGAGATAAGCAGAAGAGATGAAAGTATTGGCAGTTGAGACGGCCACTTCGTGGCAGAGTGTGGCGATTCTCGATGGATCGCGTGTCCTTGCCCGTCACGACCAGGATGCAGCCGGGTCTCATGCCAAGCTGTTGCTGCCGACGATCGATCGGTTGTTTCGGGAGACGGGTCTGACCGTCAAGCAGTTGGATGGCCTCGCTGTGTCAATCGGTCCTGGGTCTTTTACGGGACTTCGTGTCGGCTTGGCCACGCTTCTCGGGTTCCGGACGATTAGTCGGCTCCCCTTGGCGGTGGTGCCGACATTGGAGGGGATGGCGTGGAACCTCAAAGGAGCCTCGACACTTCTCTGTCCCATCCTCAACAGTCGGCGCGGAGAACTCTACTGGGCGTTGTTTCGCTGGACCGGCGACGATCGGCTGGAGCGAGTCGCATCGGAACAGGTTGGCACTCCCGTTATGCTAGGGAACAGTCTCACAGAATCAGTCCTCGTATTCGGCGAAGGTTGGACAGAGGAAGCGTCCGCCATCCGTGCGTCGACCTCTCGCTCTATCGCGGTGACCGAGGCCCCTGATTTTGCCCAAAAGCCCTCGGCAGTCTCGATCGGGTTGGCGGGACTTGAGCGGCTCAGGCGCGGTGAGCATGCAGGAGTCGGCATCAGTCCATTATATGTGCAGCGCACTGCAGCGGAACTGAAGTACGAGGAGTCCGGCGGTATTTCTCCTGTCGTTTTGCGTCAGGAGCGGGTTGCGCGAAAGGTGAAAGCACGTATGGCTGCGGCACGGACTCCAATGGCACAGGTTCAAGCCAATCGGAGGAGAGCTACGGGCAGGACGCGCGACGGCGCATGACGGCTTGGCCGAGTCATGGAAAGAAGCAATGATGGGCGAGTGGGTTATAGAACCGGCGACCGTCGAAGAATTGCCGGACATTCTACAGATCGAAGAAGCTTGCTTCTCAGCCCCCTGGACGCGCAAAATGTTGGAGGCGGAACTGAGCGGTAATCCTTTTGCCCATTTCTTATTGGCCAAGCAGGGATCGCCAGACACAGGTGGTTCCATCTCGATTGTCGGGTATCTGTGTTTCTGGGTCGTCTTCGAGGAAGTACGGCTGATGAACCTGGCGGTGATCGAGTCGATGAGGCGCAGGGGTATCGCGATGGCCTTGGTGAGCCGGGCCTTGAAGGTTGGGTCGGCCCAATCGGCGAGGTGCGCCGTGCTCGAATTGCGAGCGTCGAACCATGCCGCGCACGACCTCTACCGTCGGCTGGGTTTTCGTGATGTGACGACTCGGTCGCGGTACTACACCAATCCCACAGAAGATGCGTTACTGATGGAGCTGGACCCGATTGTGTCGGAGTCCGATCTCTTGATACAGGAAGTCGGTCATGAGGGAGGAAGTATCACACCGTTGCAGTAATCTCACACCCAGGAGGTGCGACATGCTGACAGACAGTATGATTGCGGCGATTACAGAGCGACTGCGCGAATCCAATCACGAATTTCGTGTATTGGAAGACGCGCACCACCGGCTGGACCTCGAATTGATTCAATTGCAGAAACGTCATGTGCTGACTCCAGCCGAAGAGTTGTCTATGAAGGGTTTGCACAAAGAGAAGCTGGCGAAGAAAGACAAGATGGCCGAGCTGATTCGCGCCTATCGAGACCACGAGTTGCAGGCCGCGCCGCAGTGAAGCGCCTCGCCGTGGGGCCGGCGTCAACCAGCCGCAGGGACCGGAGTCATGGCACAGATTCTCAATCCTCTTGCCTCGCATATTCAGAGCATCAAGAAACGTTTGATCATCATCGGGGCCACGATTCTGGTGGCCCTGATGGTGGCGTTCGCTTTTTCCGGTGAGATGGTCGCGTGGCTGAATCGTCCGTTCCCCAACCCGCTGGTGTTTTACGGACCGACGGAAGCGTTATTCGCCTCGATCAAAGTCTCCTTGCTTGCGGCGGTTCTGGCAAGTTTGCCGATCATCTTCTATCAGTGTTGGAAGTGCATTGAGCCGGCGCTGCTTCCGAAGGAGCAACGCTGGGGCGTTCCGCTATTTTTGTTGGCAGGAGCGCTCTTTGCCTTCGGTTTGATCTTTTGCAATCTCGTCATTCTCCCGCTGGTCATCGATTTCTTCGTCAGCTTCGGCATGGATCACGATGTCACTCCGGAACTGAGCGTCGGCACCTACATCGACTTCAACGTCAAATTTCTCCTGATATTCGGCTGCGCGTTTGAATTGCCGCTTATCCTCACCATCTTGGCCAGAGTCGGCGTCGTATCGGCCAAGGTGTTGGCGAAATATCGCAAACACGCGATTCTAGCCGCGTTGATTTTATCGGCCGTCGTGACCCCCGATGCGACCCTCTTTACCATGCTCTTGATGGCGATACCCTTGATAGTGTTGTATGAGATCGGCATTATCGGCGCGCGGATTTTCGGACGGGAAACTCCGACGGAAGTCAGTGTGCCGCTCGATCCGGATTTGCCGATAGGGCCAGCGGGACAACGAGTTCGCTAGCAGAATGCTGAAAAATGGGCGGGGTGGCTGGGACGATCCCCGTGCTCGCAGAACGCGCACGATGAAACTGTGCTCGTTCGATGCGCGCAGTTGGGATCATCCCCGCCACCCCTTAGTGATGCGCGCTGCGGCCTTGCTGGACGGCCTTTTTGAGCATTCTGCGGGGGTAACTGGATAGATGATGATGCGGGGAATCATATCGACAGTCCTTGTGCTGAGTATGTGGAGTGCGGGCGGGGTATTGTGGGCTGCCACTCAGGCGCCATCGCCGGTCCCGCCATCTCCACAGCCAGCCCCCGGTCATGGCGAAAGCCAATCTCAATACGATTCGTACGGTCAGCAGGCGACGAGTATCCAGGCACTGACGTCCGTTGGGGACGATCTCGTATATGCCGGTTCGTTCGGTCTTGGGCTTTTTCGCAGCGAGGATCGCGGTGTCAACTGGATGAAATCTGGTCAGGGGGTGACCGATCCGTTCATTCTGACGCTCACCACAGGGAAAGATGGGGCTATCTATGCCGGAACATTCCGTGGGGGAGTCTTTCGTTCACGCGATCAGGGGAAGAGCTGGCAGGCGATAAACAATGGGCTCAAGCGCCTGGAAATTAAAGCGCTGCTTGCTGTCAACAATGGAGTGTATGCGGGCACGAGCGACGGAGTGTATCGACTCGCTGCGGATCGCTGGTCTGTGGTTACAACCGGCCTGGACGATATCCTGGTCCATGCGTTGGCCTTCTCCTCTGATGGGACCCTGTTCGCGGGCACGTCCGGGAAAGGTATCTTGCGATTTAAGTCGCAATCCACCGGCTGGGTGCGTGAGCGGCAAGGACTCAAAGACCATGAAGGCATGGTCGAAAACTTCATCCGTGTCCTGACAATCGATTCAGAGGGCAGTATCTATGCCGGCACCTTCGATGGAGGCGTCTTTTGCAGCGCAGATGGGGGAGTCACCTGGCGGCCTATCAGCCGGGCGCTTCCGAACGATTCGATCCGAAGCATTCTCTTCAACAGCCGGGGACTGTTCGTGGCGACAGGGCACGGGATTTTCAAAACGATCGACAAGGGACGTCAGTGGGTACCGCTGAATAAGGGGCTGACGAGTATGGCCATCCAAGTCTTGATCGAATCCGGCGCCGGAGTGTTCTATGCCGGCACGAGCGACGGAGCATTTCGAAGCGACGACGATGGCCGTACGTGGAGTCCGATCAATCAGGGTCTTGAAGGAGGGGAGGCTCCGGCGCCCTTCCAGTTTCGCTAACCAAAGAAAGGGTAGAGGACGATGTCAGAGCCGACAGAGAACACACGAGCGACTATTTCCGTCAGCAGCAAAGGGACGCAGTTGGGCGAGATCGTCCTGAAGTTTTTTCACGATGTGGCGCCCGGGCATGTGAAAAATTTCACGAAGCTTGCGCAAGAAGGTTTCTATAACGGCACGACGTTTCATCGAGTCATTCCTGGCTTCATGATTCAGGGCGGCGACCCCAACAGCAAGAATCCTGACCGTGCGTCGCATGGGATGGGGGGGCCGGGTCATAAAGTGAAGGCCGAGTTCAACAGCAAGCCGCACAAGCGAGGGGTGCTTTCCATGGCTCGCTCGAACGATCCGGATAGCGCCGGCTCGCAGTTTTTCATCTGTGTCGCGGACGCGAATTTTCTCGATTGGCAGTATACGGCCTTCGGCGAAGTCGTCAGCGGGATGGACGTGGCAGATAAGGTGGTCGGCATGAAGCGCGACGGTCGGGACAATCCGCTTGAGCGTGTCGAGATGACGGTCACGATTACGGACTAATAAAAACTGTGATGGGCGATGTGTGAAGGGTGATGAGTTGTTGAAGACGACTTTATTTTCATGGATTTGCCGATCACGCATCACGTATCACGCATCACTTCTTTGTGCAGTTTTTGTCCTGACCGGTTGCGCCATTCCGATGGTCCCGTATCGTTCGATCTATGAAGATCCCGTGAACTACGTTCGTCTGGAAGTGGATGATACCGTGCTGCCTGAGTGGCCTCCCAGCGCGCATGCTCATCCGAAGGCGATAGGCGCCGAGGACATGTCTCGCATCCTCGGCAGCATCTCGGTGAAAGAGCACCGGATCTGGTTACAGAAAAAGTTGCAAGGCGAGGCGCCGTTGGTTCCGGCGTTTCGCCCGGAGGAACTCAAGCTCTTGTCTCAGCAGATTGCAGAGGCGCTCGCCACAGCCAAACCGGGTGAGCGCGTGACGTTTTATCTCAGTCAACCGCAAACGTCTGTCAAACGTGTCATTACGACGGGTGGATTATACGTTCATGGCACCGAACTGCATTTTATTTTGGGGAATTGGCAGGTCGTCTATGGCATTCCGGCCTATGGGATGATCTACGATCGACGCTATCCGATGCGACCGACGGCGGCCAAAGGATTTTACTTGTACTTCTACCCAGCCGACGCAACCGTCGCACAGCACCACAGTATTTGGGATACGTTGTTGGCCAACGCCACGGACGAACTCGTGATTGATTTGACGAAAACCGTTCCTTCCCTCTCGGAGCCCTCCCAACAACCATGAAACGTTCGGCTCTCAGAATTTTCTATACATAATCCTGACTTCATGGATTTCATCCCAGTGATTCTGTAAGATGACTCACTCGCAGAAATAGTGCGGTTTACCCACCAATCCCGCATTATTCATGAAGGTTCGTCGTGAAAGCGCGCAGACGCGAAGCGAGACGGTTCGACAGGCTCACCGTCCTGAGCCAAGTCGAAGGACGGGCACTCGGAGCCGCGAAGCCCTGAGGCATACTCGTGCAGTATGTCGAGAGGCTGAACGGCGAGACTGCCCGTCACAGCCTCGTATCCGCGCTTGCAGCAGAAGCTTCATGGATAATGTGGGCAACGATGATCGACCCAGGGAGCAGGAGTGGTCCGAACTCGTGTCGCTGTCGCGCTGATTATTATTCTGCTGATCGGCGGCGGCGCGTTTTTTATGTTCTCGACCTATTTGACAGGGGACGATTACGTCAAAGACTTTTTTCTCCAACAGTTGGAACAGGGTATCGGGCGCAAGATCGACGTCCATCGCGTCAAGCTGGTCCTGTTCCCTCGCATCCGATTGGAACTGACGCAGGTCGCCATTCACGATCGGCATTCCGACCACGTTGTGTTGTCGGCCAAAAAACTGGACCTGGTCTTGCGGTTTCTTCCGCTGTTGCGCAAACAGGTGGTCGGGAAGCGGTTGCTCATTGAAGAGCCGACGTTAACCGTTCGGCGCGATCGTAACGGACATTGGAATCTTCTCGATCAGGTCGCCCAGGGGGGAGAGGCCGATCAGGATGCCATCCAGACGATCGGCCGCATTTTCCGAATCCGTGAAGCGACGCTGGTGAACGGGAAGTTGGTGGTCATCGACGACTCGCGCGAAGACGGGAGCCGATCGATCACATTCGAATCGGTCGAGGCCTCTCTGGTCATTCAAGCGGAGCGGGGACTGGCAGATGTGAGGGTCTCCGCTGGCCATGCCGGCGGCAAGGGGTCTTCTGTCATTTCCCTAGCCGGAGCCATCAGCACCGTTCAGCCTCAGGCGTTGGCGAACGACGATTCCCCTGGTTCATCGATCCCCCTCCAATTCGACGGCACATTCGAAGCGGCCAATTTCAATCTTCGGGAAGCCGCCGACTTTATGGGGTCCCACCCGGTTCCCGATCAATTGCAAGGTGTCGTGAATGCGCGCAGTCACATTCGGGCTGCGCCTGGAGTCGCAGGGTATGATGTCGTACTGTCCGATCTATCTGCGAGCCTCGATCCGTTGAGTGTTACAGGCCAAGCAAGCCTCTCAGGGCTTCTCACCCCTCAACCTACATTTGCATTGACCGTCGCGGCGCCCCCGATCCAGGTGAGCCAGTTGCTCAAGATCGTACCGGCCGAGTGGCTGCATCCCCAGTTGCCGATGATGATGAAGGATCGTGAGATTGATGGAACGGTGGAAGTGGTCTCTGCGACTGTCACAGGGGCGACGATGGGAGGAGCGCAGGTATCGCTGACAGGAGAGTTTCGCGTGGAACAGGGACAAGCTCTGGTCGGTGAGGGTCGTACGCTTGCCAAGGACTTGGCGGCGACCATATCGGTCGAAGCCGGACGTCTCAAGGTGTCGAAACTGACCGGCCTCTATGGCGCGATTCGCATGACTGAGAGCAAGGCGGTGATCTCCTTTTTGGAAGCAGGGCCTTGGCTTGAATGGGATATTGTCGGAGCGATGACCGCTGCGGACCTGGTGCAGCATCTTGTGAAAACCGTCAAGTCTGAACAGTTGTCGCATGCGTTGGCCGCCTCGCGCGATGTCGAAGGCGATGCGGCTCTCACGTTTCGCTTGGTTGGACCGCTCAATCAGCCGGGGGGCGTCACCTTTGCCGGGGGTGAGGTGACCGTTCAGCAGGTCAGTCTGACCAATCCTTCGTTACCGGAGCGGCTGACGGCGCTGCAGGGCCGGTTTGTGTTGTCGGAAGGTGGAACTCAGTTCGATCAGGTGACGGGACATATGGGCGATCTGGCCTTGCAGATCAGTGGAGGCATTACCGGGGGCAGTGACAGCGTATTCCAGGACTTTCTCATTCGAGTCAAGGGAGGGGCGGATCATGTGGCCAAGTTACTTCCCGCGCACACGATTCCTGCCGGCGGGCTCGAAGGTATAGTGAACGGCGCTGTCGTCTTAACTGGGCCGACCGTTTCACCGAATCTGCGAGGCGAGATTGTTCTGACTGAGTCGAAAGTGACGCTACCTGACTTGATTGAAAAACCTATTGGCGCCGAAGCGGCGGTGGAATTCAATGGCATGATCCCCAAGGGGGGTGGGGTGTTGCTCGACAGGATAGAGCTGATCGTGCCGCCGATCCGATTGCCGGTAAAAGGCAAGATTCAATTAGGTGAACGATTTGCCATCGACGCGGCGCTTTCTACCGGCACGCTTTCATTGTCTCGTGTGCCGGAATGGATTGCGAAGGGAGGGTTTGAAGCGGGGAATGTCGAATTGTCTCTCGATATGAAGGGGAAGGGGCTCGATTGGAAAGTCTGGAAGACCACCGGGTGGCTCGCATTGACCAACGGTTTGATGAATGCCAAGGGGGCAGAGGGACCGATCCAGGATCTGTATCTGCGGGTTCAATTTGTGAAGAACGGTGCAGACATCAAGCGGTTGTCGTTTCGATTGCTCGACAGCGATGTGTCAATCGACGGGACGATTCGCAACTGGGCGGTGAAACCCCTGATCACTGCCAAGATCGAATCGAATCAGATGGATATCGACCTTCTTATCCCGAAAGGCCAACGGTCTCCGATCCGAGACTTTTTAGAAACCCTCGCCGCCACTAGCAAGGTGCAAGCAAGCCTATCGATGGCGCGCGGCCGGTATAAACATCTTAAGTTTGGGAGTCTTTCAGCCCGAGCCACGATTCAAGACGGTGTGCTGGATTTGGATCGCGTGTCAGGCAAATCGACTCAGGGAGAAGTCGCAGGCCGAATCGTGGTGCAGCTGCCTCGTCTGCAGCCGGCCGACGCTGAGCTTTCGGTTCGAGCGACGGGCGTATTGGTGGAGGATGTGTTGAAATTATTGGGCCCGAAAGCGAGTTTCATTACAGGTGAAGCGCGATTGACAGGGACGATCCGCGGCCATGGGAGGAATCCGCACGGACTGTATCCCACGTTGGACGGAAAGATGGAAGTCCTGCTTGAGAACGGACGCATCTTTAAATCCGAAGAACGAGCGATCTGGAAAATCATCAGCATTTTGAATCTGCCGGCGGTGCTGCAGGGAAAGGTGGATCTTGAGAAAGATGGGTTGCCCTACAATAAAGTATCGGCGACGGTCCTTGCGCAGAACGGGCTCTTAGAGACCGAGAACATGATCATCGATAGCCCCATCGTCAAAATTACCGCAGCCGGTAACTACGATCTGCCGACGGATCAAATCGACATGGTCTGGGCGGTCAGCCCGTTCGGGTCCTATTCGCAATTTCTCAAAACGATTCCACTCTTCGGGCGGCTTTTCGCCGGCGATCGCAAAGGCCTTGCGACCGCCCTGTTTTCCGTCAAAGGATCGATTGCGGATCCAGAGGTCACGTATTTGCCGATGAAGTCATTCGCTACCGGCCTGACGGGCCTGGCGCAATTGGCGTTCGATATTTTGAAGAACACGGTGATGCTGCCGATCGATCTGATCACGCCGGACGACAATCAAAGCGCCGGCAAGGACACCATCGTGCCCGCGCCTGAACCGGTTCCATCCGCGCCTTGACCGACCTTTTCCCCCGTGTTAGATTTCGACCAGCATTCACTATGGCGTCATCCACTCCACACTCTCAACGTGCCACCGTATTCATCGCCGCCAGCGAACTAGACTCCAATCTCTATTACGCCACGAAATTTATTGCGCCGGACCCCTTTATCTATTTGGAGATCAAGGGAGAGCGGATTTTGGTGATGAGCGATCTCGAAATGGATCGAGCGAAGAGCCAATCGTCCGTCGATCGGGTGCTCTCGTATTCGGAGGTCGAAGGACGCGCCAAGACACAAGGTATCGCCGAGCCAGGCACGGTCGAGGTCGTCCATATTCTCCTGCGAGAAGCCGGGATTACGCAGATTCTGGTTCCAGCCAATTTTCCTTTCGGCCACGCCCTCAAGTTTCAGTCCCTGGGGTATCAACTCTCTCCGAAACGAGATCCCTTCTATGAAGGGCGGGTGGTGAAGACTGCCGAGGAAGTTCGTCATATTGAAGCAGCCCAGCGCGCGACCGAACAGGCGGTCGCGGTCGCCCACGATCTGCTGAGGGAGGCCTCGATCGAGAAGGACCAACTGTGGTTCAGTGGGAAGCCTTTGACGTCGGAGCGGGTGAAGAAGCTGATCAATGTGACATTGATGAAGTGCGACTGCGTTGCCCAGCATACCATCGTCGCTGGCGGGGAACAGGCCTGCGATCCACATCATGAAGGCAGCGGGCCATTGCCGGCTCACCGCAGTATTATCTTCGACGTGTTTCCACGTTCGGCCACCAACCGGTATTTCGCCGATATGTCCAGAACGGTGGTGCGAGGTACCCCGATCCCCGAGCTGAAGCGGCTTTATCAGACGGTGTTGGATGCCCAGGAAGAAGCCATCACGAAGATTAAAGACGGAGCGGACGGAAAGAAGATTCATCAAGGAATCTTGACCAGGTTTGAAAAAGCCGGTTACCAGACAGGTCTGGTGAATGGGCGCATGCAGGGCTACTTTCACGGCACGGGCCATGGAGTCGGACTCGATATTCATGAAATGCCCCGCATCAGCCGCACCGGGTCGCTACTCCAAGAAGGCCATGTCGTCACCGTTGAGCCAGGGCTCTACTATCCTGGTCTCGGCGCCGTGCGCATCGAAGACATGGTACTCGTCACCAAAGACGGGTGCCGCAACTTGACGAATTTTCCCAAGACGTTCGAGTTGGACTGACATGAGCTATCAGCTCTCAGCGATCAGCTTTCAGCTCGCTGATGGCTGACTGCTGAAGGCTGAACGCCGCCCATGCGCCTGACCTTCACCATTCAACGATTCAATCCTGAAGTCGATTCCATCCCCCATCCTCAAGAGGTTCGTCTCGACGTCGGACGCGGGACGACCGTGCTCGACGCGTTGATTCGCATCAAGAACGAGTGCGATGGGAGTTTGGCGCTGCGCTATTCCTGCCGCTCTGCGATCTGCGGTTCCTGTGCGATGACGATCAACGGCAGCGAAAAGCTGGCATGCCGCACCTCTATCCGCAAGGAACTTGAACGGCATGGGCATATCGCGGTGGCGCCGCTCCGCAACTTGCCGGTGATCAAGGATCTGGTTGTGGACATGGCGTCGTTCTGGGAGAAGATCCGCGACGTGCATCCCTGGCTGGCCTCGAAGGCTCGGCCCTCTCATGAGGACGTGTCTGCTCAGATGAAGGCGCAGGACCATGGGCATCCACAGTTTCACAATGTGGATGCCTGCATTATGTGCGGCGCCTGCGTCGCAGCCTGTACCGTGCATGAGGTCTCGAAGGGCTTTGTCGGTCCTGCAGCCTTGGCGAAGGCCGACCGTTTCCTTTCTGACCCGCGCGAGTCGAATGCATCGATACGCGCTAGGCTTTCGGCACTTCAAGACGAAGATGGGATGTGGGACTGTACACGCTGTAACTTCTGCGTGGAGGTCTGTCCGAAAGATGTCAAACCGATGGAAGCGATCATCCGGTTGCGGAGGGCTTCGCTGGAACGAGGGTTGACGAAGGCCGGAGGCGCGCGGCACATCCTCGGATTTACCGAGCTGGTCGAGCAGCATGGGCGTTTGAACGAAGCGATCATGCCGCTGAAAGTGGTTGGGTTTGCGCCGCGCAGGCTGCGAGACATCCTGCCTCTGGCTGTCAGCATGTTGCTCAAACGAAAAATCCCTAATCCCTTTGGACATGCGCTCCCAGGACTCAGCCATCTCCACGCCCTCATCCAGCGAGTGCGGCGCGCCACACCGCCGGGCTAACCCCATGGCTTGGACTTTTCGATTTCTCGAAGAGATTGCTCTGGCCGATATGGCATTCGAGGTCGAAGGAGAGTCTGTCGAAGAGGTGTTTCGTGGCGCGACACAGGCGCTTCTTGAGAGCATGGCGAACCCTTCCACAGTGTCGGGGGGATGGGAACATGCGATTGAACGGAGCGATACGGACCTGTCGGCGCTGTTGTTCGAATGGTTGTCGGAGATCGTCTACTGGAAGGATGCGGCGGGGGTGGTCTATCGAGAGGCGCCGCTCACCCTGACGCAGGAAGGTGACCTGTGGCTGTTGCGCGCCCGTCTCATCGGCGCTCCGGTGGATCATCAGACGCAAGAGCTCCATACTGATGTGAAAGGGGTGACGAAACATCTCTATGAGCTCACGCAGATAGGCAACCGCTGGAAGGCACGAGTGGTGCTCGATGTCTGACTCTGCGAGACATGCGGGACGAGCGAGAAATGCTCGACGCGTGTGAGATAGGGCAGCAGTCTTATACCCGTCACGCGTGTCTCGCCGGTCCCGCGAGTCGCGCCACTTGATATGAAGTTGAACACCGACATGACAGTCAATCGGATTACGGACGAGATTTGGGAAATCCCTGCGTCTGAAAAGTCCGGCATGCTGGTGCCTGCCAGGATTTATGCTACCAAAGAGATTCTTCAGGATATGGACTCCGGGGTCTTCGATCAGGTGACTAATGTCGCCTGTCTACCCGGCATCAGCCGGTATGCGCTCTGTATGCCGGATGGACATTGGGGCTACGGATTTCCGATCGGTGGTGTTGCGGCGTTCGACGTGCATGAGGGCGTCATTTCTCCCGGCGGTGTGGGCTACGACATCAACTGCGGCATGCGGTTGATTCGGACGGACTTGACGCTGGCGGACGTGCAGCCTCGCTTGGAACAGCTCATGACCGAACTGTTTCGGAGAGTGCCGGCCGGCGTTGGAGCCGGCGGATTCGTCCGACTCTCGGGAGAGGAGTTTGGCCGTGTGATGACCGACGGAGCCAAGTGGTGTGTGGAACGAGGGTATGGCTGGCATCGGGATCTCCTCCGCATGGAAGAAGGCGGTTGTATCACGGGGGCCGATCCGTCGAGCGTGACCGATCACGCGATCAAACGAGGCATCAATCAGTTGGGGACATTGGGATCGGGCAATCACTATCTGGAAGTTCAGGTCGTCTCGAACGAGCGGATATTCGATCCGGTCACGGCTGCGGCGTTCGGCATCACCGGCAACGAGCAAATCGTGGTGATGGTGCATTGTGGCTCACGGGGATTCGGCCATCAGGTGGCGAGCGATTATCTCAAGGTGTTCGAGAAGTCCATGCGCCGTTACGGCATCACAGTGAAAGATCAACAGTTGGCCTGCGCGCCGTTTCGCTCTCCCGAAGGACAGGAGTATTTTTCCGCTATGAATTGCGCCGCGAACACAGCCTTTGCCAATCGCCAAGTCATCACTCATCAGATTCGCGAAGCATTTGCGACGGTGTTCGGCCAGCCCGCCGAAACGATGGGGATGGAGTTGGTCTATGATGTGGCGCATAACGTCGCCAAGGTCGAACGGTATCCGGAAGGGGAATTGCTGGTGCATCGCAAAGGCGCGACCAGAGCCTTTGGACCTGGCAGCCCGGAGTTGCCGGAACTATTCCGGCAGACAGGCCAACCGGTTATCTGCGGCGGCTCGATGGAGACGGGCTCCTACTTGTTGGTAGGAACCGATCACGCGGTGCGCGACACGTTCGGATCGACGATGCACGGGGCAGGGCGAACGATGTCCCGCGCGCAAGCGAAGCGAACGGTTCGCGGCGCGGAACTGCAACAGCAGATGAAACAACGCGGCATCCTGGTCAAGGCTGTGTCGATGTCGGGCCTTGCGGAGGAAGCCGGCCTGGCCTACAAAAATATTTCTGACGTGGTGGAGTCGGTCGATCGCGCAGGAATTACAAAAAAGGTGGCGGAATTTCGTCCGATCGGCAATATAAAGGGGTAGCCAGACAGCAGTTGTGAGGTGTGATGATGGAACACCGAAAAAGTCTCCGGTTTCCCGTCAGGTTTCGCAGTTCGTTTTCTTCTCTCACCATGGTCGGAGGAGAGGGCAGCCTGATCGATCTCTCCATCAGGGGTTGTCGCATCGAAAGTCCTATCGGTGTTCAACCTGGGGCCGCTCTGGAACTCCGTATCGATGTGATAAAGAGTGCGCCTCCACTTCAGATTCAGGCAGCGGTCGTCCGGTGGTGCCGAGAGCACGAGTTCGGCCTCGAGTTTGAAGTGATTACTCCGACAGAATGGGCGCACCTTCAGGACATCGTGAAGCAGATTGAACTGGAGCCCTACCAGCGAACGCAAGAACAGGCCGAATAAGACAGCTCTGTTCTCAGTAATCCAATCCCGACGACCCCTGCACACGCCAGAAATAATTCTTCCAAGACAGTCTCGTTGTCCAGGCACGCGCCTGTTGTCACGCGATGTTGCCGCATAATCCGAAGAAACCAATCAGGTCGGAGCGATCGGTCGTTTGTCGTCTGGCAGGCTCTCAGGCCATCGACGGTGACTTTTCAAAAGGCGAAAGTTATACTTCAATCCTTGCAGGCTGAAGACAAGCTCGGTCTATCCGGTCTGTCTAGTCTGTTCGGTCTGTCTCGTGTGTTTGGTTGAACGAAACTAACCAGATGAACCAGACAGACCAGATAGACCAGACAAATCGAACAGACCAAATGAACAAGACTGGACGGAGGCGATGTCTATGAAGAGTTATTTCGGACTGTTATGGGGGATCGTGGGGATTGGGCTTCTCGCCGGAGCGGTAGAAGCGTCGGAGAATCTGGTAACTGGCGATAGAGTTATCCGGGAAACGCAGGAAGCGGTGACGGCTACCAAGGACTATACGATTCAGCAGAAAGACGCGTTCCAGCGAAAGATGCAAACAGAACTGGACGAGATGCAAGTGCATATCACGAAGCTCCGTGGACAGGCCACGCATGCGTCGGCGGAGGCACAAGCAGATATCAAGCAGGCGATCGTGGAATTAGAAAAGAAAAAAGACCTGGCTAATAAAAAAGCGCAGGAGATTCATTCCGCAACAGCCTCTTCCTGGGAGCAGGTGAAGTCAAAAACATCCGCTGCGATGGACGATCTCCGAGATTCTTACAATCGGGCCAAGTCTCATCTCCCGTAGCGGTACATCCATGAAATATGCCCTCTATCCCGGTTGTGCAGCGCAAGGGGCGACACCGGAGCTCTATCAATCGACGAGGGCGATCATCGGACGATTGGGGATTGAGGTCGTCGAGCTTACGGCTGCGGCCTGTTGCGGCGCCGGGGTCGTGACTGAGGCGAATCCCGATCTGGCGTTGGCGTTCAATGCCAGAACCTTTGCGCAAGCAGAGGTGCTTGGGCTGGATGTGATGACGATCTGCGGGACCTGCCAAGGGGTGATGAGCGCAGCCAATCGACGATTGAAGACAGAGCCAGGGCTTCTGGACCGCATGAACGCTCTCCTGGAACCAGAAGGGCTGGCCTACCACGGAAAAGTTCAAATCAAACATCTGTTGTGGATTGTGGTGCGAGACATCGGGCTGGCTCGCTTGACCGCGCTGACTTCCGTGCCGATGAGTAATTTTCACATCGCCCCGTTTTATGGGTGCTACATCCTACGGCCATCATGGGACCTAGGATTCGACGATCCTGAGAATCCGCAGTCCCTTGAGCGGCTCATTACCGCGGTCGGTGGCGAACCAGTGGCCTATGAAGGAAGAACCAAGTGCTGTGGGTTTCCCATCATTCTCGAAAAGGAAGCCATTGCCGTGGCCATGTCAGGGATGCACATGAATGAGGCCAAGAAGCAGGGAGCCGATTTTATGGTGACGCCCTGTCCTCTCTGTCACATGAGTTTGGATATTTATCAAGAACGTGCTGGTCGCGCGGTGAACCGCGAGCTTCATTTGCCGATCTTGCATGTGCCGCAGTTACTCGGTCTGGCGATGGGGCTTCCGGCAAAGGACTTGGGGCTCTCGCATCATGTCATCTCGGTGGATTCCATTCTAGCGACTCTTGAGCGTCGTCGAACACAGCCGCAATCTTCCTGAAGGAGTGGATAAATGAAGGTCGTGAATCTCTCGGACTATCAGCAGTTTAGCAGTGAGAAGATGAAGAAGAATAATCTGTTTCAGACGCCGAGATTCTTCTGCGACATCTACTGCTTCGAGCCAGGGCAGGAACAGAAGGGCCATATCCATGGCGAGCAGGATAAGATCTATCTCGTGCTTGAGGGACAGGGCACGTTCCAGGTCGGTTCAGAGAAACAGGTCCTTGGTCCAGGGCAGGGAACCACGGCGCCGGCCGGGGAAGAACACGGCGTGAAGAATCATACAGGCCAGCGTCTCAAAGTCCTCGTGTTCGTGGCGCCGAATCCATCTTAAAGACGGGGGGAGAGGAGCGACCAGGTGCCCTCCTTGCTCGCAGAACGCGCACAATCAGAATGTGCTCGCCTGGGACAAGAGCGCGTCTCGGCGCGCTCGGGGTTGGGCGGGTAAGAATGTCGCGCGCAGTTGAGGGCAGCCTCGGCCACTCCTCTAAAGAGAGATAGAAAAGGCCTCCCATCGTTGGACGCGGGCAAAGGAAGATTCAATCAGCCCCCATCCTTGAAGAGAAAACGAGCAAGCGTGGAGGGAACATTCATAGCGGTGCTCGCACAACGCATGGTTTCAGAAGGTATGGCGCAAGGGTGTGAGGAGCTTTCTTTGCTCCCGGAACGCGCGCCCTAAGAAGGGCCTCGTTCGACGGCCGCAGTCGAAAACTCCTCACACCCTTGCTTGGCTGAGTGATGAACTGGGAGAGAGTAAGTGTTTGCGCGTGCATTTGAAGATTAATCAGTTCCCATCCTTGACCAGCAAACGTACCAGACAGACCAGACAAACGAGATAGACCCACCCCGTCTCGCGCCATACTCCCAGGCCGCTTTTCTCGAGGCCTCGGGCGGCTGCTCTTTATTGCAGCATTTGACACGATATCCCACTTGCAATGGTTCCATTTCCGTCTTCTGTTCGTTGATTTTCTAGATTGAACGGGGTATCTACTTTCAACCTCATAGTGGATTGAACATAGTGGAGGGAAACAGAGGAGTTTGAAAACTTGAAATCGCAAATTGCGATTTCAAGTTCGAAGTGAGGTAGCAGAAGGCATGCGCCCTATGTCGTTACCGCGCAGGGCGTGGCAATGTTATCCAGCGTGTTGAGAAACAAGCGAGGAAGAGCCTCGATCGGGCATAGCACGATGTCTCATTGGTACAGAAACACCCGCATTGACATGCAGCGTTCCGAAAGGCTGGCCTATGGCGGATAAAGAAGTCATGCCAATCGAAAGTACGATTGTGTCGGTCCGCGGCCATCGAGTTATTCTGGCCTCCGATCTTGCCAGCATCTACGGGGTGGAGACTCGCACACTCAACCAGGCGGTGAAACGGAATCATGAGAAATTTCCCAGCGACTTCATGTTCCAAATGACTCGGATCGAGGCCGAGACCTTGATCCGTTCAAGATCACAAACTGTGATCTTGAAGCGGGGTCAGAATATCAAGTATCTGCCCTACGTCTTCACTGAGTATGGGGCCATCATGGCCGCAAACGTATTGAACAGCCCCAACGCAATCAACATGAGCGTCTTTGTGATCCGTGCTTTCGTGCGCTTGAGGCACACAATCATCACGCAGAAAGAGTTGGCGGCCAAACTGAGCGAACTTGAGCGAAAAGTGGTAAGCCAGGACGGGCGCATTCAGTCTCTCTTCGACGCCATCCGTCAACTGATGGAGCCAACGGCGACCAAATCCCGCCGCATTGGATTCAAGACATGAGGGAACAGGAGAGGGCAGGCTAGACGGTCTCCTGTGCTTGTGCAACGCGATCGGGCTCGTCTGTCTGATTCCTCTGAGTGAACTTCCGGTCCGATCAACCAGACAAGCCAGATAGACGAGATAGACCAGATGAACCAACATTTGTTGGACAGGCGCAGTGGGAGACCATCGAGCCAGCTCTCAAGGGCGAAGGTTGATAGAAGGGCGATGATATTTCGACGAGAAAAGACTCCCGATCCCTTTTTTTGTTCCTCAAGGGAGAAGGTTGATGGAAGAACGACGTATATTCCGCTTGGAAAAAACTCCCGACCCCCTCTTCATGCTCACTTCTGTCACGGCGTTCCCCGATGAACCAGTCCTAGTGCCTTATCAACGATTGTCTTTAGCTCGCTAGATACAATGGCTATTTGAGCGGCGCTTGGGTCGTCATGGTGAAACTGGCCGGCATATTCATTGATCTCGATCAGTGTGGCAACGAGATTTTGTGCGTAAGTCAAAGGGCTAGATGGTGGCGCATCGCGGATCAATGCGACTACTTGGCCAAACATCAACGATTTCGGAATAAGGCCGGGGAATCTGCGATGAAGATATCCTTCAAGCATTGGCCGGATTGCCTTCGCGACCATCCGCGAATCCGCTACGCTCCCTTTGGTGAATTCGTTTAACAGGCGATGGTGCTGAAAATAGGCAGACTCACACTCTTTATCCACATCGAAAGATGAAAAGTCCGTGTAATTGTTTGCGGCGAGGGCGAGTTGGAAAATGGCGATAGGAGTCGCAGGATCATCTTTGCACATCGCGTCTCGTAGGTCACGATGAAGTACGGATCATGCGCGAGGACAATGAGTTGCTCGGCCTTGGAGCGCAAATTCTTCAGCACTGACCTCGTGTGGTGCTTCCGATTTAAATCCAAGCTGCACATCGGATCGTCGATAACGACGATCCGATGTGCTAATGCGGTGTCGGCGAGCGTGCTGGCGATAAAGAAGGCGAAGGCTAAGGTGCGCTTGTCACCTTCGCTCAAGGTTGTGGAAAATGATGGTGGACCGCCTTCCAAAGCAACATCTTTGCCTCGCAATACCAGACCGTATTCGGTTCGTGGGCCTGCGCCTCTAAAGTTTGCGGTCATTCCCTTTATGCTAAATGATGCGCCGAAATTCTTTAGAAGGGTGTTGATCGTTGTCTCGTATTGTTGCAACGTCGTCGCCATCAGCGCGTCGAGCTTGTCACGTTCCGTCTTTTTAGTACTTTCCGCGGTGGCCGCATCAGCGCGCAATGTAACGAGCTGGCCAAACAGACCAACTACCACTGAATCATGTCTGCGCTTACACGCTTGAAGCCGCTCGATCTGTTGCTGTAACTGCTGCGCATTGCCAGTTGCAAGCTGTTCCTGGTATGCCGTAATCAACGCAGCAGCATCTCTCACCATCTCGTTTGCGGACTGCATGGGTATGAGCACCTGCTGCCACAAGGATCTAGCCTTTTCCAAATCTGAAGCAGTGCCAACCGGCTCGGCGGGCGAGGCCTGTTTGCGTCTGGCTAGATCGAGAACTAGCTCCTGGAGTTCAGCGAGTGCCGAACGTGCTGGTGTGTCGACGAATTCCATAGACTTTGTTTGTACCTGTTCACTCCATGCTGCTGCCTGCGCCGTAGCAGTGACGATACCTTGAGAAAACGCATCGATGATGGCTGCTTCGGTGCTTGCGACGACAGTGTCGTGTAGGCCTACAATCTCTTTTTTCAGCGCCGCATAAGCGGTGTTAAAATGAGTCTGGTACGCTCGAATTAGGTCGTTGTCCTTCGTGCCTTGTCCACAGTACGGACATGTATTGTCGCCTTCGTACTGTTGCCCTTGGCTTAACCAGTCTTCCGCGCCCTTGCCGCCAATCTTTCGAACATGCAGCTTGACGACCTGTTCTGCATCCGCATGTACATCTTTGAGTGAACTTCCAAGCCCTTCAAACAACATCGTTAAATCAAAGGTAGGCTCTGGGACCTGCGTTGGCACCGGCTTCGCGATGATCGCGGCAACATTGCCTGCGGCAATGAGGCGCTTTTGTAGTGTTGCTATCTGCCCGTCAGCGTTGGGTGCACTTGGAAGCATTTCAAACTCAACCAACGACAAGCCGGTATGGTGTCCAGAGAGCTGACCAATGATCTCTTGTACCTTATCTGTTGCTGCCCTCGCTGTTGCCGTTGCTTGGTCAACTGAGGCACGTGCGGCAACTGCCGGCTCACCAAGTGCAAACTCAAGAAGGTTCTTTCGGTGTCCCGTGTTGATCACTGAGCCGGAATGCACGTTCCGTTCGATGAAGTCAGAGTCGAAAACCAACAGTTCTGGACGTAGTTCGGACCAAGCGTTTCCGGAAAAGGTAACCTTGTGGCCGTTAGCAAACTGCAGCACTGCTTGAGGGGGTAAGGTTCCGTCGACTGTCTTACGATTCAAAATTAAGGATGCGTCGCCAATGGATAATGATCGCAACACGGTGGCCAGTGTAGATTTACCGCGCCCGTTGTCAGCATAGATGAGTGTCGTCTTAAGGTATTTGTGTGGCTTGCCGTTTGCCGCGTATAACAAGCCTATGCCTTGAATATCCTCGATCCGCTCAAGCATGTCGCCTCTTCGAATCCCCTTCTACGTCGGCAATCGGGAATCGCTGTTCCGTTGATCTTTTGATTATTCGAACAAATATTTCGTTGGATCGATCTCCAAGGCTTTCAGCTCCAATCCCTCGATTTCTTGGATTGACTTGCCGGCTATGCCTTGTAGATCTCCATACATTCCAGCCGTGGCTTGCATGACTCGCTCGATCTGTTCCTCTCGCTTTGCCCATTGCTTCGTGATGGCCTTTTTCTCCCTGTCGAGATCTTCCTGCATCGAAGAGAAGGCCTCAACGATGGCTTCGACTCGATGTCTAAATCGTGGTCCGGTGAGGTATTGATAGACCATCTCGGTTTTGGTCTGTTGCCCTTCCAACGCTTGCCGAGCTGAGGCAATCTCGATTAAGGAGTGGCGCAATGCGACTGCGACGGAGAGCATTGACCGTGAATGTGTGACCCAGACTCCATCGACCAGATCAAAGGACTCGATACCCTTCGGGAGGGTCTGGCTGACGATAACAGCGATGTCTGCCTTGGCGGTTCGCTGGTCGTCGCGAAGTTTGGTGAGCCAGCCGTCGCTCCAATTCTTGGTGCGCTTGGATTCCCATAAGATCGTCCCACAGGGCTGACCGAGAGGGCCGATGACCCGCTGTAGCGCATCGCCGCCGTATTCGCCTTTGGGGACAGGTTCGATGGTGTCTCTGGGGAACTTTGCTCTGAGCAAGGCTTCCAGCTCTAGTTCCTGGACTTCACCTTGAAGTTGCTGCGACCCCTGTTCGGCCCTGCGCTTGAGTTCTTCAATCTGTGTCTGCATGGAGGCGATGGTTTGCTCTTTTTCCATCACTTTGAGCTTAAGGCCGTCCTCCGCTTCTTTCTTCGCCTGCTCGCGAGTGACGGAGAGTCCGTCCTGCACTCGCTTTTCGACCGTGAGTTCTAGCTCACGCTTGGCATCGTCCAGTTCACGTTTCTGCCTGATGAGATCGGCCTGTGCCTTCTGAGCCTCGGCGAGTTTGACGTCGCGTTGATTGAGGACGTCCTGAAGTTCGGCGAGTTCTCTTGTCTTCTGGTCGATATCCGTTTGCAGGGCGAGTTTGGCCTTCTTGGATTCCTCTGAGACGATCTTTGCGCGTTCCAGCAGCAACTTCTCGGCCACCTGATCGTCGATGGCTTGTGTGGCTTTTGAGACAGCAACTTCTCGCTCACGCAGCGACTCTTCTTTCTTGGCAATGTCCGTGTCTTTTTGCGCCAGCCGCTTCTCGTAGTCGCGACGGGTTGACTCGATCAAGGGAGCGGCGAGAGATTCCGTCAGCTTGATCTCGGTCTTGCAGTTCGGGCAGATAATTGTGGGCTCTGACATAGAAAATCCCCGGTAAGGCTAGTGCATGTATCGGGTCAATTCCTACGCTCAAAGGGTGGATAAATCAACTGTACGGAAGGGGGTAGTGGGGTCAGGAACACTAGATGTTTCTTCCGCGCGTGCTTGTTACTTTCCAGGGATGGGGGCTGAATGTGAAGCGCTAACGATTCGGAGTCGTCCGCTTGGGAACTGTCCGGCCCTCTTCTAAGTCTTGCAGATCGGCCCAGGCGGTGAGGTCGGTGCGGGAGGGGTCGATGGTATCGAGGTATTTCTTGAATTTCACCATGCTCGCCGGAGAACTCGGTCCGCGACTCAGCATCATTCGGTTCCATGATTCCAGCTCGGCTGGAGAATGGGCCTTCGCCGTCTGGGTAAGCCATTTCGCCACGGTGTCGTCTGACGGATTGGCTTTGACTGCTGCTGTGAACTGATCGGACGTAATGCCTGTGAATTCCATGAGCCGTTCGTCCATGGGACAGGGGTAGATGTATTCTCCTTCGGTTTTGGCCAACATGGCGCGGCACTTATCGACCATGCGCGCGAGATGGACATAGCCTGCCATCTTCACGCGCATGCTACGAGGAAAGTCTTTCCGCAAGTCCATCGTTAGATCAACTTGTGGTTCGTGAACGTCAAGTTCTTTACGACGACTTGGCCGTTTTCGTAAGTAATGATCCTGCGGGTGGCAGGCAGATCCGATGATCCAACGCGGACGTGACTGTCGGTGAAGCTTTCCACATTGTTCAGCTTCCCATCTGTCGGCGAATAGTAGTACACGCTGTACTTCGTTGTGAGATTTTTCTGGTCTTGGGTCACGGCGCTTTCTTCGACATTGATCGTAAAGGCGAAGGGGGTCATGCCGGGGTGCGCCATGGTGCGATTGATCTGGGTGATGCGATTGTCTTTGACGCGATAAAACGAGTTGGAGCCGTGGATGATCAGTTTCGTGCCGAACGGGTGCCCGTCCTCTTCCATGGTCAATGAGTATTTGCCGTCTGATTCCTCGAAGGTTCTTGGGCCACGGTGTACCGCGATCATGCCGAGCTGTTCTTGCGCCCACTTCTGCACGTCGGCCTCTCCCAATTGGACCGATACTTCACGAGGGCCTTTCACCATCACGGGTCCGCTGGTTTCTTTCCCGTTCATATTCACGGTGAGGTCGGCTGTGAATCCCGTAAAATCTTTTTGCCAGCGTGAGGTCTTTTCGAATGCTTGGCGGAGTATCTCGCGGGCCTTCGGATCGTCGGCGACGGTGGGCTGATTTGGTTTCTGATGTTCCATATGATGATCTCCTTTGTGATTCAAATGCGTGGTGCATTATACGCGTGGGGTGAAACGTGCAACAAGCGTCGAGATTGGGGGTGTCGCAGTGAAGCATATAGGCCATAGAAAGCATTGATTATTTCGAGTATACTGCGTCGCGCGAGGGTGTCATACCCCATAGAACGAAAGGACGGACATGGAACGACGGGCTGCTTCCCATACAGAAGAAGAAGAGATGAATCATCGCCGCCGGTTGCTGAATGCCGCGAAGAAAGGCGACCAGAAGGCTATCGGCAAACTCTTAGAGCTGTATCAAGTGCGGATCTACAGCGGCGATATGGTGACGAAAATGAATAAGACGTCTGCGACACACAAACTTCAGGCTCAGCTCGCGGAAGGAAAGCCTGTGAAGGGTGGGTCGGGGAGTCATGGAAAAAAGACCGCGCCTGCGAAGCCTGCTTCAGCGAAACGCCAGCCAGTCAAAGCTGCGGCCCATCCGGCTGTTTCGAAAGCCAAGCCGAAACCGAAACCAAAGCCGAAACCGAAACAAAAACCAAAGCCTCGGCCGGCCACATCTAAATCTGCTGCAAAGAAACGTAAAAAATAGCCACGGCGATTATTGCACAGCGACTCGTAGCCCCCCTCCTCCAAGTTTTGCGGCGATCTCTTCCGCCTCTGCCAATGTGCCTGTAAACACGATGGCCTCTCCATCATGGTCGATCTTCCATGCGAGTTCAAAGGCCTTCGTGGAGTTCATCCCCGGAATGTATTGGCAAAAGAGCGCAATGACTTGCTCATACGTATGGCATTCGCAATTGAATACGATCACACGGGCATCGAGCCCCGCGCCTGTGACGGTGCTGGTCGTCTCTATTGGAACAGGAGGGGCGAACGGGGTTTTCGTGCCTGCCATGGGGATGAATTCTAGCAGACTTGGCGAGAACTTTTAATACCCTGTTCGAATAAGCAGGTGAGTGTTTCTCGGCCAATGTTCCCGGAGAGAGGATTGCGTATAGAGCGCAAAATGAGCGGGGGAGTCTGTCGCAGGCTGGAGCTGATGTTCTCGTGCGAGGGTCTGTGTATAGACGAGTGAGGCGGATGTCTTCACAAGGGCAAGCCCGTATTCATAGTGGTAGCCCTCATCAAGAGTCAGCTTCCTCTTCGAGAGCGCTCTCACCTGATCGAGACCATAGGCCTGGTGCCTCAATGAATCGTCCATGAGGCGCAGGAGCATGGCAGGGCCTGGCACCAAGCTATCGCCGATCCGAAGACTATGAGCCGGCTCGAACAGTCCACGTTGGAAGCGGCGGTCCTGGCAAAGCGCCGTGTGAAAGCGAGCCCGCCAGAGAGGGTCATGCAGGTCACGATCGATGGCGGCGGCTGTGGTTGCTGAAAGTGGTCCACTGACGTCATGGCCTTGCACGAGACGTCCGGACTCAATGAGGTCAGGGAAGCTCATGCCCATCCGATCTTGGAATGCCGTCACTCCGGACATGGGGGTCAACTGCAGCGCCATGAAATCGCGAAAATGAACGGTGGCAAAGCGCGTCAGGAGTCGCGCCAATGTCTCTGGATGACATAGATGAAAAGGATAGAACAGGGCATGGGGTGATGGAGATCGATTCATCGACAAAGTTTCACCGTCATGTTAGGGTTTGCGCGTGCGATATCTCTTCACGTCTTGGCTCGACTTCCTGCTCATCTTTGTCCCGGTGACCGTCGCGCTCGAAGTGCTTCGAGCCGATCCACTGCTGGTCTTCATCTCAGCAGGACTTGCCATTATTCCGCTGGCGGGGCTGTTAGGACGAGCGACTGAGCATTTGACGACCCATGTCGGCGTCGGAATCGGCGCGTTACTCAATGCCTCACTCGGCAATGCCGCGGAATTGATTATCGCGATTGTCGCTCTGCGCGAGGGTCTTCACGACGTCGTGAAGGCCTCTCTCACCGGCTCGATCATCGGCAACATTCTACTCGTCCTTGGGGTCTCCATGTTTGCCGGAGGAATCAAGTACGAGCGGCAGAAGTTTAATCAGACTGCTGCCGGAATGGGTGCCAGTCTTCTGCTCCTGGCCGCTGTAGGGCTCATCATTCCCGCTCTCTTCCATTTCACTGCTGCCGATCGTGGCCTTGCAATTGAGCGAGGGCTTAGCCTTACGATATCAGTCATATTATTCGTTATTTATGCCGCAAGCCTCTTGTTTACCTTGAAGACGCACCGTCATCTATTTGCTGGAGATGCCCATAATGCTTCTGACCTTGGAGAACAACCCTGGACCCGTGGCGCATCGATCACAGTACTCACTGTGGCCACTTCGCTTGTGGCTCTGATGAGTGAAATGTTGGTAGGGGCGTTGGAACCGGCTTCGCACCAACTTGGGCTCACGCAAGTCTTTGTCGGCGTCATCCTAGTGGCGCTTGTCGGCAATGCGGCCGAACATTCTACAGCGGTGATGGTGGCGATCAAAAACAAAATGGACCTCGCTTATGGTATTGCGGTCGGATCGAGTGTGCAGATTGCGTTGCTCGTTGCCCCGGTGCTCGTCTTTGCCAGTTATCTCTTCGGGACGCCGCTGGATCTGATCTTCACACCCTTCGAAGTCGCTGCAGTGACGATCTCGGTCCTGATCGTGGGCTTCGTGGCGATGGACGGAGAATCGAACTGGATGGAAGGTGTGATGTTGGTTGGAGTGTATCTGATGCTGGCGATCGCCTTTTTCTTCCTGCCTGCTTAGCTGAATGCTGAAAAAGCCGGTTTTCTCACCCGCCCAACCCAGGCGCGCCGAGACGCGCCTATTCCCACGCTTCGTTCTCACCTCGAAAGCATCCTCAACGTAACCCACTTGGGAAACGAGCTGCCTCGGCAGCTCGGGATGGGCGGGTGAGGAATGCAACGCCTCCGGTGCTTCCATCGGCTGCGGCCTTGCTGGCTGGCTTTTTGAGCATTCAGCGAGATAAACCAGATAGACAAGGTGACCAGACCAACCTGGGTCGTCTCACGAGGTTATTCTCGTCTTAGAATTTATCCATGTCGATAACTTCCGTGGCCTCCCACAGATTCTTCTGCTCCGCATCCGCCAGTTCCTTGACTCGATCCTCTTCCGTTTCTTCACCGAACTGAACCGATTGTGCCGGCTCGGTCGGTTTCTGCTCGAGCGGAATGGAGTCTGCCTCTGGTTGTGTCGGCTGTCTTTTTCGCTTCTTGGCAGGATCCATATTAACGGGCATGGCAACTCCGATGTGATCGAGGCTCAGTTTCCACCTCACCCAAGAAGAAAGTCAATTGAGTAAGATAGCTGCCACTTAGAACGGGCATGTCTTTTTTATCAGGCTGTTCAAAATGGCCGTCCAGCAAGGCCGCAGCGAGTGAAGACCGGAGACGTACCCTCTGGGGTACGCTGAGGATCTGAACGATGCGAGAACGACGCTGGCGGACTTTTTCAACAGCCTGTTTAGTACAGTTGCTCGGCGATCGAATCAGCTTGTAGGAGGCCTCGTTGTGAGAGTCTGCTGCGCTCACCGTCTTCTTCGATCAACTGTTGCGCGAGTAGCTGTGCGGTGACTGCAACATGCCCGTAGTTTACGGCATGCTGATGGAGATGGGATGAGGGAATTCCTCGAATCAGGCGCAGTCCAAAAATGACGGCGTCACGGAGCCGTTCCTGTTCCGAGAGCCTAGTGCGATCTTCGATGGGAAGACGGTCTGCCGCGAGCGATGTGTTGTAGGCGTCGAGATCGGCGACGTTGCCGAATCTTATTCCATTCAGATAGGACTGTGCGCTCGGCCCTAGTCCGAGGTATTCGCCATTGCTCCAATAGAGCAGATTATGCCGGCAGGCATACCCAGGCTGGGCATAGTTCGATACTTCATACCGCTCATAGCCCGCATCGCTGAGCATCCGTTGCGCGGCCTCGTCCATTTCAATTTGAAGACCTTCATCTGGGGCTGGACTCAGTCGGCGCTGGATATTGGACGCAAGCCTCGTATCCTCTTCGACCGTGAGGGCATAGCAGGACAGATGCGTGGGCGCCAGCATCAGACAGTGAGCCAGAGTCCGTTGCCAGCTCTCCAGGCTTTGGCCGGGGAGCCCGTACATGACATCGAGATTGATGTCGGTGAATCCGGCGACTCTGGCCTGAGTCACTGCCGTGACGGTCTCATGGACGGCGCCAGGCCGTCCGATCCGAGACAGGTCGCCATCCTCCATCGATTCCGCGCCGAAACTCATGCGGGTGACGCCGGCCTGAAGCAGTTGAGCGAGATCCTGCTCGGAGATTGTGGAGGGGTGCGCCTCAACAGTAATTTCACAGTCTGAGGCGAGGGTGATCTGCCTGCGAATCTCGGACAGGACTGTAGTCAGGTGAGTCGTGGCGAGTACCGTCGGTGTGCCGCCCCCGAAGTAGACGGACTGGATGGGACGGCCTGGGGCTACATGTTGCTGCGCCGACAGTCCGACCTCATGCAGGAGAGACCGGACAAAAGTGTCTGCGCGGCCTTCACGGTATATTTCAAGATAAAAGGCGCAGAAGTCACAGCGCTGCCGACAGAAGGGAATGTGAATGTAGAGCCCGAGAGGAGGGTGCGTCATGACAGCAGGTTGAATCCTTGAGGTTTTGAAAAGTCTCGCGCTAGCACAATTTCAATTTCGTCAGCAGGAGATTTTCCACGATTGCGCACATGCGTCTGCCAGGACCTGTGCTGTCGCAACGATTCAAAAAGCACCTTGAGGAGATCCGGTTTGATCAGCGCTTCCCACTCTCGCACCCAGGCCTGGTTCTCCTCTTCACCTTCATAGTCGTCGGGAAAGGATGCTTCCAGGCTAAACCGAAGGGTAAAGGTTTTTTCTTCTTGGTACATACAACTCCTTGGTGCCTCTCCGATTGCGAAGTGACCGGCTCGATCCTATAATGTCGCTCGAACAAGGAGAACACACTATGCCTATCTTCGAATATGTCTGCGGGGAATGCAATCATCGATTCGAGCTGTTGGTCTACGGCTCCACACAAGCCGCCTGTCCAAAGTGCAACACCATGAAGTTGGAGAAACAAATCTCTTCGTTCGGGGTCGGCGGGACAGATGGCTGGGTGTTGCCAGGCAACGGGGGAGGCGCCTGCGGAAGTTGCGGAGACCCGCGCGGCCCCGGCTCCTGCTCCACGAGCTAATTATGGAGTTAGGCGATCAGCCGCTGCAGCGTGCGATTGCTGCCATTTCTCAGTCCGATCCGCTTACCAAGTTGCTTGAACAGGTAAAGCTTGGCCGGATGAAACCCACCGATGTCGGACTGCGTGCCGTCACCGATTCGTGGTTGTATGCCTATAGAAAAGTTATTGAGTCCGGTGGGTTTACCAGCCAGGCCTTGCGCCGCCTCGATCCACACCCTCGTCTGGCAGTGCTGATTGAATGCGGAGTGTTGACGTCTGAGCAGCAGGCGGTCGCTGCTCTCCGCACGAGTTATGAACGGGCTGTCGCCGCCGCAACGGAGTGATCTCATCCCATGTGGGCTCTCTGCGTCATCGCCGTTCTGCTCCTGACCGTAGGATCGGTTGGAGAAGGGTGGAGCGAAGACACAGTCGGTATAAAAACGTTGCTGACGATTGGCCGTAAGGATCTTCCTACTGTTCTGCCGTCTGGTTGCCATCTCCTGATCGAGCCGCACTCCATCGAACAGTTTCTCGATGCATTGGACGGGTCTCCACCAGACTGGAGTCTGGTCTACGGCCGAGGCCATCATGACCCGGATCTTGATGAACGGTTGTTCACGTTGAACCGGCACCGTGACGCGAAACGCCTGGGCCGTCCAGCGTTGACGCAGTGCATCACCTTTGTCTGGTTCGGCCAATTGTCTCGGTACGACGTGGAGGCTGGTGGATTTCGCGTGGCGCTTGGCCCCAAACTTACGCCGACCCGTTGGGGCGTTGTGCGATTCAAGTACGAGAATCTTCAGGGCGAGCTTGTCGCCAAGACGTCAGCGACAGTGCAGGCAGAACTGGAAGGACGATTCGCGCAAGGTGAGTCGGTCGATGTTACTGTGGCCATGACCGGGCGGCTCATTCCTGAGGAATCGGTGACATACGATTTCTCGCATGACCAAGCAGGCCTCGGCGTCATTATGCCGGTTGTGAAGGTCGAACGGCTCGATTATGTGTTGGCCACGAATTAACATCCTCGACACGCACTGGCTTTCTCATACGTAATCTTTCCTGTTTGATCGCTCCACCTCGACTGGGCAGTCCTGAACAGACAAGGTCGAGCAACGCTTCGATTCTGTATGGTTTATCAATCAATCCGACGGATGATCCTCCACAGACATTCCTAATATCGAGTTTTTCCGCGTGCGCAGTTAGAGAGCCTGCTCAGGGGTATCGGTCTTGCTCAAATATCTGCGTGTGCCATCGTGCGACAGTTGCCTAAAGAGCAGGAGGTCGGCCATGACTCGCGCCACAAATCGAACACACAGGATTATGCAATATTCAGCTCGTCCTTTCTTAGTCAGGGCGTCTCTTGGAACGGCACTCATGTTGGCGTTCGGATTACCGGGACTTGGCCCCTGCATGATTGATGTTGCCAGGGCTGAGATCGCTCCGGCTTCAGGAAATTCACTCGTGAAGTCAGATAGACAGGGGAGTGGCCGTATAGACAGTGCGACGACGGTCACAAAGGCGGAACTCGATCTTAAGCCGGAGAGAGTACTCGATCATTTGAAGGTGGAAAAGAAGCCACGACGGTTGATCAGAAAACCCTCGCCTGGGGAGCTTCAGTCTGAGCCCAGTCAGCGGACAGATTCTGGAGGAGCATCGAGTGCCCCAGCGGAAGTCGATCGAACGAGATCTGCAACCAAAGAGGCGACAGCGGGAATGGCCAAGTCGGAAGCGGGTATGAACCAGGCCGCCCCAACAGCCACATCCGGAAGTTCCATCGCCACGATGTCACCAGGAATGTCGGCGTCTTCGGCGATGGCTGGAGCGTCGACGGCATCGCCTGGCTCATCGGTGGGCGCGGCTGGATCAGGTGGATCGTCCTCAGGCGGGGGAAGAAGTGCGAACAATTTAATCAAGCAGTTGCCTGGTTTGCAGCAACTACTCACAGGCCAACCTGGCACGCCGGGTCCTCCACCGGAACCGATAGCGGAACCCGCGCCTCCGTTGGGACCACCGCAGGCCGGATTGCCACCTGCTCCGTCGAATTGGCCGGCGTATCATGCCCTGAACCGATTGGCGTACGGCGGTACCACCAATCAGCTCAACACCATATCGCATCTCACACCTCAGGAGGCCAGCGCATGGGCTGTTCGCTACATGAAGGAACAGCTTGAGCTGGATCCGAATAGGCCTTGGCCGACGAATTTACACAACACCGAGCCCCTCCCGGCTCCGATTGTGCTCGACGATTCAGCGCTCGCGCAACGACTCGCAGTGGATCGAGCCGATTGGCGCACAGAGGATGGTCTTCCGGATGTTCTATCGCCGTCACTGAGCGAATTGCAAGATCACGATCTGCTCAGAAAGGTGTATAGCCGGCGGCAACTCAGGGAGAAGATGACCTATTTCTGGGACAACCATTTCAACACCAATTATCGAACGCATAACAAAGGTCAATACGAACTGGCCGAAAACGAAGTGTTCAGGACCAATGCGTTCGGGAAATTCCTCGATCTGCTCACGGCCAGTGCCAAGAGCAGCGCGATGATGATCTATCTCAATACCGATGATAGTCGAAAAGAAAACCCCAACGAGAACTATGCGCGGGAATTACAGGAACTACATACGCTTGGCGTCGATGTGAGCGGGAATCCGAATGGTTACACACAGACCGATATTGTGGAAGCGGCCAAGGCCTTCACTGGTTGGAGGACCCTGGATGTAGCCCGGCCAGGTTTCCGATTCGATGCCGGACGACACAGTCCTGGGTCGAAGCAATTCTTAGGGCAGTCGGTGTCGGCCGGCGGCGTCGGTGATGGTGAACAGGTGCTTGCTATCGCCTCGCGCCATCCAGCTACTGCCGCACATCTCGCCAAGAAGTTGTGCGTGTACTTTGTCAATGATCGGCCCTCCGCATCGCTGTTGAACGAAGTCGCGTCAGTCTTCACCGACTCCGGCGGCGACATCAGGAAGGTGTTGATCGCGATCTTGACCTCACAGGATTTTAACAACGTGGCGAATTATCGCGGACTGGTCAAAACGCCGTTAGAATTCGTCGCAAGCCTGCATCGTAATCTTGGGGTGTGGTCGTCAATCGACCCCTTTAGGAATCGCTTGGTGCGCATGGGGCAGGGGTTATACGAGAAAGCTCCACCGACAGGGTATAAAGAGGCGGCCGATGAGTGGCTCAATACGGACGTGATGTTCAACGAGGTCAGTTTCGCCTATGAAGCGACGATACCGGGATTCGGGTCAACGATCCGATACGGCTCCGATACCAGCGGAGGGTTGACCCGGTTGTGGCTGCGGAACATCGGCCTCAGAACGGAACAAGACGTGCTGGGTTTCCTACTCAATTTGACGTTCGATCGGCAAGTCAGTCTCACGGAATATCAGACCTATCTCACCACGCTGCGAAGCGCCGGCGGGACGTTCAACCTGGATAACTCGAATGTGGAAACGCCGCTCGATCGGATGCTGGCGACCGTGTTGGCGACTCCACGTTACAAATACCAGTGAGGTGGTTATGGATACCTGTCCAGAATGCCGTAGAGAGCAAAACGATCTGTCTCGTCGCACGTTCTTGAAACGTGCGCTAGGGGTCGCAGGTGCGACACTCATGTTGAATTTCTTTCCGTCAGAATTACTTCGACGGCCCGCGTCAGCTGCGACCAATGCGGGGAAGACATTGGTGGTCGTGTTCCAACGGGGCGGAAACGACGGCCTGAACACGATCGTACCCTATACGGACCCTCGGTATTACGTCGTGAGACCATCGGCGCTGATCGGAGCGGGCAATATCGGTATTCCTCCTCCAGGCGGCGGAGATGGCGCCGGGATCAATCTCCCAGGTACAGGGTTCGCCATGCACCCAGCCATTCAACCGTTTCTCGATTTGTACAACAACAATGCCTTGGCGATTGTGACGCAGGCGGGGTTTGCCGGTTCAACGCAATCGCACTTCACGGACCAAGACATCATCGAACGCGGGCTCTTTCAGGCGACGGACGGGTGGCTCAATCGTTATCTGCAAGCGGTGGGATCGGTTGGCGCGCCTGCCATTCGTGCTGCTGGAATGGGTAACGATTTGGCTGACTCCTTGCGAGGTTCTGTGGTGGTGCCTGCGCTGAACGATCTGACTGCGCTTACGTTTGCACGTCTGAACAGTGCAAAGGCTCCATTGGAATCAAACCTCAGAAATCTTTATGGGCAAGACCCTGCGTCGACAAGCACGAATTCCTATAGCAGGCTCGTCCATACCTTGGGCCCCGACATGTTGAGTCGTGTGGCGTCGATCGAAGGGATCGGTCCAGCCGCTCCTCAGAACGGCGCCGTCTATCCCAATACAACGTATGGGAGGCAGCTTCGTGATGTGGCGCACATCATCCGATCCGGATTAGGGCTCGAAGTGGCCACGGTCGACATCGGCGGATGGGATACGCACGATGACCAGGGCGGTGGCGGTGGAGCCACAATGGCGCAAGGAGCGAGATTGGGCGAGTTTTCAGGAGGGATTAGGGCATTCTACAACGATCTCGGTCCGTTGATGAGCAACGTGGTGCTATTGACCTGTACGGAATTCGGTCGCACGGTCTATCAAAATGCCAGCGGTGGGACCGATCACGGGAAGGGGTCGGTCTGGTTTGTGCTGGGTGGTGGGGTCAAGGGTGGCCTCTACCACGGTGCGGCGGGATTCCCGTCCTCGCTGGTTGACGCGAATCTCGATTCAGGCCGATATATCAGACCCACGGTTGAGTTCCGCGATTTCTTCTCCGATGTGTTGGTCAAACATTTCGGTGTCAATGCGACGGAGCTGGGCCGCGTGTTTCAAGGTCATACGCATGTGCCGGTCGGAGTCTTTGTGTGATCGGGAGCTAGAACGTATCTTTCGCGCAGCGAAAACCGGTCCCACTGGGACGGCTGTCCATCACACCCCAGTCTCGGTCACTCGTGCGAAGGCTGATAGCAGGCTTAAGCCAAGATCCGCCGCGCATCGCCTTGATCGCTCCGCGAGGAGGACCTTGCGGATCTGAGAGAGGGGCCTCTCTGTAGTAGTTCGGGTTATACCAATCCTGCACCCATTCCGAGACGTTGCCGGCCATGTCGTAGAGGCCATAGGGACTCACGCTTTCTGGAAAGCTCGCGACCGGCAAGGTGAGCACTTCTCCCTTAATGCCCTTCTCTTTTGAAATAGTCGCTCCCTCACCCTTAATCCAGAAGGCATCCCAGTCCGCTCCGTTCTGAAAGTCGATGGTCCGCCCCGCCCAATAGCTGGCGCTGTTGGCTTTCTTGTCGTCCCACTCGTTTCCCCAGGGGTAGCGGCGGCCATCGGTGCCGCGCGCGGCTTTTTCCCATTCCGCCTCGGTCGGCAGACGTTTGCCCATCCAGACGCAATAGGACACGGCGTCGTCCCAACTGACATTCACTACGGGATGCGTGCCGATACCGGAGATCGGGGCATTGTTCTCCCACAATGTGGAGGCTGGAGTTGAGTGCGCCGGCGCGCGATGTCCAGTCGCTTGGACGAACCGTGCGTAGGCATCGTTCGTGACTTCGTAGCGGTCGATCCAGAACGACGCAGTGTAGACGAGCCGCTGCGGCTGTTCGTCTGGAAGCCCCTCGCTGCCGGTCGGATTCCCCATCAGGAACTCTCCGGAAGGAACCAGCGCCATATCGGTGGAAGGAAGTGAGCCGATGGCTAACGGTAGATGGCTAAAGATCAGACTAAGGAACAAGAATGCAAGATGGATCAGCCAAGGCACAATTACTTCTTTTTTATTCCACAGGATTTGGCGACTGCATCGCGATAGGCCTGCCAGAGCGTGAGGCATTTCTTGAGGCAGCTCAGCACGGCCTGTTGTTGGGCCTGTGTCGTGGCGTAGTTGACGACCATGGCATAGGCATCGTGGCGGTGGCCGGCTTCGACGAGCTGGTGCGCGCGAATCAAGTCCATGGAATCGAGCGGTAGGCCATAGTGTTTCACCAGTGGGTGGCGTTGGACGATCGCTTCAATTTCTTCGGCGGTCTTGGGTTTGGAGGGGTCGTCGATTTCGGCGCGATCCTTCACGCTACCTTCCACGAAGACAGTGAGAGCCGCCGCTCCAACGACCCAATCTCTGTTATTCGAAACACGGTCCAGCCATGCGCGGTAACGACGACTGGCCGGCAACAGGCGCACGTTGTCGAAGTCGTGCGATGGAAATCCAAGGCCTGCCATCATAGTCAAGAACAGTTCCGGATGCGACTTTCCCAGCGAGAGCCCACCGGTGTCTTCCTCGTAGATATTATCGGCGAGCATCCGGCGAATTTGGGCCGGGGGGTTCTGTCCGTGAATGCGCGCGAGGAATACAGGGAAGTCACGCACATAGACGGCGTACTCCTGTTGAAAGTGCCGCTGGAGTCGATCGACGGTGACGGTTCCATCGGCGAACGCCGGCCAGGCCCAATGGTGCTTACGGTCCATCACACGCAAGAGTTCCTCTTGAAATCGGCTTTTCGTCATGGGACGTGTCATGTCTGTTGCCTTCCCGGTGAGCGGCTCGTTACAATTCGACGACGCGGAGGTGTTTCAATGAATCAGATGACGATTCAGAACCCAGAAGACATTCTATCGATGCTCGCGGAGGTCTCTCTGCGAGGGTCTGGTTTCGTGACAGACTGTCTCCTCGACTATGTGCTGGAAGAAGGTTTCACTGAGCCGATCTTTCTCAATGCCAGCGGGGAAGACCCTGACGCCTACTTTAAGGGGCAATCTCCTGCCTGGGCGGTGTATCAAGTCCGAGAATGGAAACGTGTGTTGACGGTTTCGGGCGGTCCCGGCAAGGTGCGCCGTGTGCAAATTACAGAAACTCCGTAGCTCGTCGTGAGTGTAAAAGGGATGGAGCAAAAAAGCAATGAAACGACAGAGGCACGACGCTCTGTTTCCAGCTTCTACATGGAGTGTGACGCATGCCGATGATTCGTCTCACAGAACCGCAAAGCATGGGCGAATTGGCAATGATCACAAGTTTGCTGGAAGGGAGCGGCATTCCCTACATGGTTCAGAATGAACATATGAGCAGTTTGTATCCCGGACTTCCCATTCTCAACTCGCATGTCATGGTCGACGAGCGCGATCGACTCCGCGCAGAAGTGCTGTTGAGCCGACTGAGGTTGTCGGTGCGGGATGTGTCGTCTCAGCTATAAGGCCGCACTAGCGCGGAGGTTTTGGAGTATGCGGGTTCGACGGGGACTGAGTCGGGAGCCGCTCACCTGAGCCTTGGAACCACCCACCGATGAGATGGCTTTCTTCAAAGTACAGGTAACGATGTTTCACTACCGCAGCGCTTTCCCAATCTTCAAAAATCCATTCCTCACGGCGGATGCCTTCTTTGGTGAAGCTTGTGTTGATCGTTTGTGGTCCTCCCCATGCTTCCAATACCTGTTCTTTCGACATGCCGACCATGACCCGATGTTCCGCGATGTGTTGCCGATAATCCGGGTCTTTGAGTTGTGCGATGAGCGGCCAGACCACCATGATAAGAACGAATAGGGCAAGCCCGGTGTAGATGATAAGCCGAACCGGGCGTCGGCGGATGAAGGGGGTCGGTTCTTCTAGATCGGTCGTAGAGGCGTTCATCGATTCATGAGCCGCTGCGGTGGTATGAAGCATAACGTGGGGCATCGTAGCAACGTGAATTGGAGCGAGTCAAGCGGAGCTGCCTGTTTCTTCTTATTAATCAGCGCGATATAAGTAGTGCGCTATACTGAATGAGTGCAAATGCTGTGGTGTTCAAGAGAGGCGTGATGAGTCCTGGATCGAAACATGAGAATAGCCAGAGGCGATTGATACTTACGGTATGGCTCTTGGCCGTCTGGGGGTGTCTCGTCGTACCGCTGGCTTCAATTGAAGCGTCGGCGACTACCATATATTCCTATATCGATGAGCAAGGCACGCCCGTGATGACAGATAATTTCAACACAATTCCTGAACGGTACCGTGCAAGGGTCAAAGCCACTGAACAGGCAGCGACTGCTTCCCAGAGTCCCTCCACAGCCGGCGCCATGCATGAGCGCGTATCGAACTTTGGAAGGCAGCTTCGAGATATGGTTTCCGGAGCCGCCCCCAACATCTCCGGGCTCTCTCCTTCACAGTCGAGGATTCTGACCTATGCTGGTCTTGCGGCAATAGTGCTGCTCATCGCCATGAACGTGATGAAAGGCCAATTCATCCGCCTTCTGGCTATGTGGTGTTTGATCATGCTCGGTCTTGCCACGCCAGTGTTGATGTATGTGTCGGATGATGGCCCGATGGATGTGATGAAGAACAATGCTTCTCAGGTCGAGAAAAAGCACCAAGACCGCGTCCAGCAGATTCCGTAACCTGTCTCAGAGATCCCCACAACCAATCATCACTGTCGGCTAGTCCGCATACGTGGGGACCGGTATCTTATTGGCTGTGGGTGGCTGAGGAGCCGGCGGGCGCTGCGAGAATTCCCGTGAGTAGGGATTCAGGATCGGGTCGTGGGTGTGCCGCTGTCGCTGTTTGACCAGATCGACACTTTGCGTGCTGATTTCCACGCGATCGACAAGCGCCTTGGTTGTGAGTGGGTCCGGCAAGCCCTGCAACGAGAAGAGCTGGTAGGCCAGCGTCCACTCCAGTTTGTCCTTGGCCGCTTCTTTCACAATAAAACGCGCTTGTGGGGACGCGGCGCCCTTAAAAAGCAGTACCCAAATATTCGATCGAAATGAAGGAGAGGAGGGATCGTCTGACGGGCGAAATTCCTGGACGAGCGAGGGAATCTGGGCGAGGGGGACGGAAGGGGAAAATTCAATGTCGACGAGCCGAACGAATAATGTGCGATTGTCGGTTTCATCGTTGGGATCGACCATGTAACTGAATGAGTATCGAACATCGACGCCGTCACGTTTGAAGGTATAGACATCCTCGCCGTTTTCAGGCGACACGAGCTTGCGAAAATACTTCTCCCAATCGGTGATGGCGTAGTAGGTAAAGACGCGGAGCGCGGATTTCCGATCTCGCACAGCCTGCGGCATGCCTAGCTTTTGGTGGAGTTCCGTTTGTGTGAGCCCGAGGTAGCCATCTTCAAAATACGGTATGGCGAAAGCTGCGGAAGGCTGGAGCCAGATACCGGCGGTCAATAGAAGGAGCGGCAGAGACGGGACGAACGCATGAATGACAAGACGCAGGAGCACAGTTTCTCTCCAGCTGATGGCGGCATCGTATCGGCGGTATGCTATCCTGTCAAGCTGCGAGAGCCGGGATTGCTTGCCGGCCTAAGAATCTGTCGGGTATGATGGCCGGACTTCTTTCGCCATGACAGCGGAGCCGTTTGAGGAGACAGGTTGTATGAGTGCCTCATTAGAAATTTTACTGCAACAGCGTATTCTCATCCTCGATGGAGCGATGGGAACCATGATCCAGCAACGGAAGCTGGACGAGGCCGCGTTCCGTGGTGAACGGTTTGCACATGTGAAAAAAGATCAACGAGGGCACAACGATTTGTTGAACCTCACGCAACCGGCCATTATCGAGGAGATTCATCGTCAGTATTTTGAGGCCGGCGCCGACATCGTGGAAACGAACACATTCAATGCGCAGGCCATTTCACTGGCTGACTATGGCATGGAGTCGTTGGCGTACGAGATTGCGAGAGCCGGAGCCGAATGTGCCAAGCGTGCTGCGGAACAAGTCATGAAGACAGTGCTTGGTCGGTCGTGCTTTGTGGCCGGCGCCATTGGACCGACAACGAAGACGTCGTCTATTTCGACCGATGTCAATAATTCGGCGGCGCGCGGTACGACCTACGATGAACTCGTGGCAGCGTACTACGAGCAGGTTCGTGGCTTGGTCGACGGTGGAGTCGGCATCTTGTTGGTCGAGACCATCTTCGACACGCTCAATGCCAAAGCGGCATTTTTTGCCATCGACAAGCTGTTCGATGATCGCCACATCAGGCTCCCTCTCATGGCCTCGGTGACGTTTATTCAGGCCGGCAGCAATCGTGGGGTGACGGGCCAAACGATTGAAGCCTTCTGGAATTCCATATCCCATGTGCCCTTGCTCAGTGTCGGCATCAACTGCGCGTTAGGCCCAAAGGAAATGCGTCCGTTGATAGAAGAACTTTCGCGCTTGGCCCCGATCTGTGTGAGTAGCCATCCGAACGCCGGATTGCCCAATCCGCTATTGCCGACGGGATTTCCGGAGACCCCCGATAGCCTGGCGCCTCAACTGAGAGAATGGGCGCAGAATGGCTGGTTGAATATCGTCGGTGGCTGTTGTGGGACAACACCGGGACACATCAAGTTGATTGCCGAATCCGTGAGAGGTCTCGCTCCTCGCGTCCCGCCGTCCGTTGAACCCCATACCAGGCTCAGCGGGTTGGAGGCGGTCACGATTCGTCCGGAATCGAACTTTGTGAACATCGGTGAACGGACCAACGTGACGGGCTCACCGGCTTTTTCCAAACTGATTCTGGCAGGCGATTTCGACGCAGCGCTTTCAGTGGCTCGGCAACAAGTCGAGGGGGGTGCCCAGATCATCGACATCAATATGGACGAAGGCATGCTCGACTCACAGGCTGCCATGGAGAAGTTCCTGCGATTGGTGGCATCGGAACCGGATATCACTCGTGTCCCCATCATGGTGGATAGTTCGAAGTGGGACATTCTTGAGACGGGACTGAAGAACATTCAGGGCAAGCCCGTCGTGAATAGCATCAGCCTCAAAGAGGGCGAAGCCAAGTTCCTCCAGCAGGCCAAGTTAGTTCATCGCTATGGAGCGGCTGTGGTGGTGATGGCGTTCGATGAGCGAGGCCAGGCCGACACGTATGAGCGTAAGATCGAGGTCTGTGAGCGGGCCTATCGTCTCCTCACGGAGCGCATCGGTTTTCCTGCCCAGGACATCATCTTCGATCCGAACGTCCTCACAGTGGCGACCGGCATCGAGGAGCACAATAATTATGCGGTGAATTTCCTCGACGCCACGCGCTGGATCAAGGAACATCTTCCGCTGGCGAAAGTCAGCGGCGGCGTTAGCAATATTTCCTTCTCGTTCCGCGGCAATAACCGCGTACGCGAGGCGATGCACGCGGCATTTCTGTATCATGCCGTCAAGGCTGGCCTGGACATGGGTATTGTGAACGCTGGGCAGTTAGCGGTGTACGAGGAGATTCCAAAGGATCTTCTGGAGCTGGTCGAAGATGTGCTGCTGAACCGCCGTCCCGATGCGACGGAACGATTGGTGGCCTTTGCCGAAACCGTCAAGCAGCAGGGCAAGGCGGTGGTGAGAGACGATGAGTGGCGCTCGAGCACGGTTGAAGAGCGCCTTTCCCATGCACTGGTGAAAGGCGTGACCGACTACATCGAGCAGGACATCGAGGAAGCTCGACTGAAGTATGCCAAACCGCTGCATGTGATCGAGGGACCCCTGATGGCCGGGATGAACATCGTCGGGGATCTGTTCGGGTCCGGCAAGATGTTTTTGCCGCAAGTAGTCAAGAGCGCCCGGGTGATGAAGAAAGCCGTCGCCTACTTGATGCCGTTTATGGAGGCAGAAAAGCTGAGGTCCGGGGCCTCAAGCTCGAATGGAAAAATTCTGCTCGCCACGGTCAAGGGCGATGTGCATGACATCGGGAAGAACATCGTCGGGGTGGTTTTGGGATGCAACAACTACGAGGTCATCGATCTCGGCGTGATGGTGCCTTGTGAACAGATTTTAGCGGCGGCACGCGAACATGGGGTGGCGATCATTGGACTGAGCGGACTGATTACGCCGTCACTGGACGAAATGGCGCATGTGGCGCGTGAGCTGACGCGTGAGGGTTTCGATTTGCCATTGCTCATCGGCGGCGCCACCACGAGCAAAGCCCATACGGCCGTGAAGATCGCTCCAGGCTACAGCCATTCAGTGGTGCATGTGCTGGACGCCTCCAGAGCGGTTGGCGTCGTCGGGAGTTTGGTGAATGCCGATTTGCGGACTGACTTTGCCACGAAGATTCGTGCCGACTACGATCAGATACGCCAGATCCATCAAGACAAAGGCGCTAAACCCCTCTGGACGTTAGAGCAGGCGCGAGCCAATCGATTCCAGTCTCATTGGGCTGAGATCGACATTCCCGTCCCGGCATTTACAGGGGTAAAGACGCTGTTGCAGCAATCGCTGGATCAACTGATTCCCTATATCGATTGGTCGCCGTTCTTTCACACCTGGGAATTGCGTGGGCGTTACCCGACCATTCTGGAAGATCCCATTGTGGGTTCGAAGGCCAAGGAGTTGCACGACGATGCGTTGGCCTTGCTCCGCAAGATTGTGGAGCAACGACTCTTCACGGCCAATGGGGTGTACGGGTTTTTCCCCGCCAATAGCGTGGGCGACGATATTGAACTCTACACCGATGACAGTCGCACGAACGTCTTGACCACGTTTCACACCTTGCGGCAGCAGTCTGAGAAGCCGCAAGGGCAGAACAGTTTTGCACTGGCGGATTTCGTCGCGCCGAAAGAATCGGGCCGCGCGGATTATCTCGGCGCCTTTGCCGTAACGACAGGAATCGGAGTGGATCTCTTGTGCAAGGATTTTGAGCGAGACCACGACGACTACAATTCTATTATGGCCAAAGCATTAGCGGACCGCTTGGCCGAAGCCTTTGCCGAATATCTTCATAAACAGGCGCGTGAGGCCTGGGGTTATGGCAAAAGCGAGGCTCTCTCTTCCGAGGATTTGATCCGTGAAAAGTATCGCGGCATCCGTCCCGCGCCTGGGTATCCAGCCTGTCCCGATCATACAGAGAAGCGATTGCTGTTCGATCTCTTGTCTGCTGAACAGCAGGCAGGCATCACATTGACGGAAAGTTTCGCGATGTGGCCGGCTGCTTCGGTCAGCGGCTTCTACTTTTCCCACCCCGATGCCAAGTATTTTTCCGTGGGAAAGATCGGGAAAGATCAGGTGTTGGACTATCAGGTCCGAAAAGGGATGTCCCTATCGGCACTGGAGCGATGGTTGGCGCCGAATCTGAACTATGACCCGCCTAGAGGATAAGAGCCAACACATGGGATGAGTGAGGGGTCAGAAGTCGAGGAGTTCTAGGAGACCTCTGCCAGTACCGGTTGTCGGGCCGGCTTTTCAATGACAGCGCTCAGCGCAGATTTCACCCGCCGATAGCGTTCTTCGGCCCAGCGATTCGCCTCTTCGGAATCGGTGAAGACTAATTCCCAGGCTTTGGCGGCGTCCAGCATCAGCAATTGGTGCGGATGATGATTGGCGGACACATAGACGACGAGCACAGCAGATTTTCCGGTGAGGCTGATGTCCGTGAATACATGCAACCTGGCGCCATCCGGGAGGGTGACATCACGAGAGGCGGCTTCAACGAGAGGATGGTACAGCCGCTGAAGGAATTGGGATGTGACTTCGTAGGCGTTGGTTGCGCATAAGAGACGGGGGTTCGGTTTCTCTCCAAACAGGTTCTCGGTTAGGTAGGTTGCGGCCTCCCAGGTCGGCATGACTCCAGACGTGACCAGAGATTCACACAGATAGGCGACCCAATTCCGTGTCGCCCTTTGTGTGCGGGCTGCCGGTGCCTTCTTTGCCATGAACGGTACGTCCTTCCGAGCGCGTGAGCTCGTATGCGTACAGCGCCTGAACATTGTGGATGGGGCTGTATCTGACGAGATGAAGGAAGTATATCGGCGGGTAGAAAAACGGTCAACGAAATGAAGGAAAGATTCCTACGACTCGCGAAGCATTCGGCGTGGCGACTGGTCGGCATACTGGTCATGGATGAGCGTGATGTCGCTCAGTGAAGCGAAGAAGATGTCGAGGAGTTCAGGGTCAAAGTGTTCACCCCGGTGTTTGGTCATAAGATCAACGGCATGATCGAGGGGGAATGCGGGCTTATAGACGCGTGCGGTCGTGAGCGCATCGAAGGCATCGGCGATTGCGGCGATCCGTCCTTCCACTGGAATCGCTTCGCCCTTCAACTTGCGCGGGTATCCGTTACCATCCCAACGTTCGTGGTGAGTCCAGGCGATTGATGCCGCGACCTTGAGGATTTCTGCATCCGACCCACTCAGGATACGATACCCGATTTCAGCATGTTGAGAGATCACGTTGAATTCTTCCTGCGTGAACTTGCCGGGCTTGAGAAGCACATGATCCGGCGTGCCGATCTTCCCGATGTCGTGCATCGGACTGGCGGTGCGGATCAAATCGCACCGTTCAGATGACAATCCATATTTTCTGGCGAGCAGCTCGCAGTAGTGGCTCATGCGCTGAATGTGCTGTGCCGTGGCGCTGTCTCGGTACTCGGCGGCGATGGCGAGTCGCTGAATCGTTTCCTCTCGTGAGAGCCGCAGCTCTTTTTCGCTTCGTTCGAGCCATTCGAGCGCCTGCTGGAGCGCCATCGTTCTGGTTCTGACGACATCTTCGAGGTTCTCCCGGTGCAGGCGGTTTTCAAGCTCAAGCCGGCGGCGGCGGAGCGCATTGGCGACGTCGATCATCACTTCATTCGATTCGAACGGTTTGACGATGTATCCGAAGGCCCCCATGTCCAGCGCGGCGTTTGCCAGCACCGAGCTATCGAGACCGGTCACCATGATGACGGCAGTGTGAGGATGTTGAGTGAGGATACTGCGGCAGAGGTCCATTCCCGACTCGCCGGGCATATTGACATCGCACAACATCAACGCAAAGGGTTGTTCCTCCAGGCGCATCCGCGCTTCACGCGCATCTGACGCGAGGATCGTCTCATACCCATGGGTTTGAAGCATATATCCCAACAGGCGACGAATCGGTTCTTCATCGTCGACGATCAGGACGCGCGTGAGTTCAAGGAGAGTGTGCTGGGCGGATCGGTCAAGAAGCAATGTCATGAAATGTGATGCTGTTGTTGTGTATAGAGACGGGAATTGTTTCGATTCAGCGTGTGTTCGTTCGGGTTATGACAGATAGACGTTCTAAAAGAATGTACGTCTAAAAGCACATTTTGTGCCAATACATAACGGAAAATTGCATCGTGCGAAGCGTTCATCGAACGATGATTCCCAAGACGAGAAACGGTGGGACACTGTGCTGTGACAGGGATTTCATAATCGTGACTCCATCCTTGATCCCGGTTCGAGACAGGTCTGCCTATAGAGTGAGTCTGCATTCGTACAGATTTAGCCGTTCACACCGTGTACTTTTGTACAAACTGATCGGTTGGACTGATCGAAAACTTGCGTCTTTTCCCCATGCATGACGAAGATTTTCAGCTCTATCGGGTGGAAGTGCTGGCATCGACGTATCGATCGGCAGTACGGGCAGTTTCATTGCGCTTTGGGAAGGCCTTCACTATAATGCGCCGCATAATGAACAGGAGTGATTCATGAGCAATGTAGCGGGACTTGTGCGCGCCGATGGCCGACGAAAAGATCAGATTCGCCCAGTGAAAGTCACGAGGAATTTCATTAAACATGCCGAGGGGTCCGTCCTGATCGAAATGGGCGACACCAAAGTGATTTGTACCGCCTCGATTGAAGAGAAAGTCCCTCCGTTTTTGAAGGGGAAGGGGCAAGGATGGGTGACGGCGGAGTATTCGATGCTCCCCCGTTCAACTCACGAGCGGTCCCCTCGTGAAGCGGTTAAAGGGAAACAGGGTGGCCGGACGTTGGAGATTCAACGGCTTGTCGGGCGAGCCCTTCGTGCGGTGACAGATATGGGACAGATGGGAGAGCGGTCGATCTGGCTCGATTGCGATGTCATCCAAGCTGATGGAGGGACCAGGACGGCGTCTATCACAGGAGCGTTTATCGCCTTGGCCGATGCGTTTACGGTCCTCAAGAAGCGAGGTCTGATTAAGAAACGGCCGTTAACGGACTACCTTGCGGCCATCAGCGTTGGAAAAGTCGGTGGGGAAATCCTCATCGATTTAGCCTATACAGAAGACTCGATGGCCGATGTCGATATGAATGTGGTCATGACCGGGCAAGGGCGCTATGTCGAAGTCCAGGGCACAGCAGAGCGGACTCCCTTTGCGAAGCAGGAAATGGATGAGTTCATGGCGATGGGATGGAGCGGGATTCAGACTCTCACGGCGCTACAGAAGGATTTGATCGGGGCGTTGGAGTAAGGAATCGACGATGATTCGTGAACTGGTGCTCGCGACGCGTAACCGGCATAAAGGAGAAGAGCTGGCAGCTCTCTTAGGCGATCTGGGCATCACGATTCGTACACTCGATGAATTCCCCGGCGCTCCCGACGTGGTTGAAGACGGAGATACCTGCGAGGCAAACGCGATCAAGAAAGCCAGGGCTATCGCCGAATTTACCGGGTTACCGGCTGTCGCCGACGATACGGGATTGGAAGTGCATGCGCTCGGTGGGCGGCCCGGTGTCTATGCGGCTCGCTATGCCGGTGAGGACGCGACGTACGAAGATAACTGTCGAAAGTTGTTGCAGGAGATGGTGGGCGTGCCGCGTGAGCAACGAACGGCTCGGTTTCTGACTGTCGCAGCGATTGCACTCCCTTCAGATGGAGTGCGAGTGGCACAGGGAACCTTAGAGGGAGCGATTGCAGAAGAGGCGAGAGGGACGTTAGGATTCGGGTATGATCCTGTGTTCCTTATTCCTGAATTAGATAAGACCTTGGCGCAGTTGTCTCCGGATCAAAAAAACACGATCAGCCATCGCGCGAAAGCGTTCACTCAAGCTAAAGATGTATTGAAAGCCATGGAATTTGAAATGTTCGAGTCGGGGCGTAGCGCAGCCCGGTAGCGCGCCTGCTTTGGTTCAAATTCATCAAGCTCGGCATCATTCTTGCCTCACTTTCATCCTCCTTCGTGACCATCGAGCAATTATCCTCACTCTACCTCAATAACCATCTGATCCGCCGCTCCTCCTTCGACACCACGAAGCGATTACTTCGGAACACTTTTCAGTCCTTGGATACCATTTTTGTACGTGATCTCACCTCAAAAGACATCCTGAGATGGCATACATCAATGGCTCACACACCCTACCAAGCCAATCGCGCCTTAGGTGTCTTGAAAGCCATGATCCGGTGGGGTATCACCCTCGATCTCTGCACTCACGATCCTACGCCAGGGGTTCGACGGTTTCCTGTTCACTCTCGCAGTCGTTTCCTCACCACGGAAGAACTGAAACGACTCATGCAGGTGCTCAACACCGCACCTGATAATATCCGGCTCTTCATCACCATCGTCCTTGCCACCGGGTGCCGACGTTCAGAAGCACGCACCATGAAATGGTCTGACATCGATCTCGAAACACGCCGATGGACAAAACCACGAACCAAAAACGGACACTGGCATGTCGTCCCGCTGCCTCGCCAGACACTCCACGCTCTGACAGACTCCCCACGGCAAGGGGAATGGGTGTTCCATGGTCAGCATGGCCACGCCTGGAGTTGCGCCGGTATCGAGAAAGCCTGGGGACGACTGCGGAAACAATGCGGACTCCACGATGTACGACTCCATGATCTCCGACGAACGGCCGCCAGTCATCTCGCGATCAACGGAGAAAACCTCACCACCATTCAAAAGATGCTGGACCATTCGAGCCTTCAGGCTACCGCGATCTACGCCCGACTGGATCTCGTAGCCCTTGACGGCGCACTCCAACGGCAGGCTGACAGGATCTTTTCACCTGGTACACTTCCACCATGCTGATGGAACGAGACTACATGAAAGAGCCAGCAAAATCGAAAGTTCGTATTGTTGTCTTACCTTCAGCACGCAGATTTTCCACCTTCACACCGACGCAATGGACCAACGTCCTCATCCTGGCGCTTGCTCTCGTTGTGATCGGCGTCATTCTCTCTTACCGATTCCGCTAACCCTCACCACGCACTCCCTAGAGTCGTGATTCCCGCTAGGGGAGCAAGGTTGCGCCTTCCTGCTGACATCCAGGCTTCACCATGCAGGACTAGCGAGAACCACCCCTCAGATCTTGGAGGCCCCCCTTTTCTTGTGAAGGGGGGCACTCCTGAACAGTGCCTCTTTATAACAAGGAGGTCTTATGTACCGTTATCACCTCATCAGCATCATTTCTGCCTTCGAGACTTGTTCCGCCTGCCGTACCCTCGTCCCGCACATCGTGAAAGCCTTCGATCATTCGAATGGTTCCACACCAATCTTTTGCGTTCGCTGCTATAGCAACGTGAGCGGTTCCTTAATGTTTTGTAAGAGTTGCGAATAAGACAAAAAAAGGATGGGAGCCAATCGGCTTCCATCCTTCCAAAGACTCACATTTACGATCGTGCTAACTCGCTCGCACCAACCGCAGTACCCAGATCACCGCCATAGCTGCCAGCGCGACCCCTAACACCGCTGCACCCCAGCCAATAATATCCGCCGCGAGCGCATTGCCTAATTGCTGTAAATCCGTTGCGACCGTTGCCAACACCATCACCATACTCCTTTTCCAACTCGTGGCCGCCGATCCGTGCACAGACCGGCGACCCGTTAGAGGTCCTACCGAACAAGCGCCTTAATGCGCTTGTATGCAAACACCGACAACGCCACCCCGATGAACACGATTCCCCACGCGACGATATCAGCCTTGACGCTGGTAATCGTCGTTGTGGTGGCCGCGTCTACCGGGAAAATCTGCGCCATCGACTCAGACACAAACATGGCCATAGTCAGCATGGCCACGCTCAACACGCCTGCCAATTTCTTCAACATCGTTCCTCACCCCCTTTCTTAGTCAATTTTCCCTAGTAGGAGTTTCACGATCACGCCGACCGTAAACCCTCCTAAAAAGAAAGCTCCGCACCAATACACAATTTGATCGATCGCAGCTTGATTCATACGTCATCCCCTCTACGGTAATCCGGAAGGCGTCGCTAACATCGTATCTTTCGGTGTCGCCAATGGGCCAGTACTCTCCGTGGGTACAGCGTCAACCTGTTCGGTGGTCTCACGGTGCGACGGTACCGGAAGACCTGTCGTAGGACGGAAACCAAGGACCAGAGTATCTGTTGCATGTTCGCCTCCCCAAATGACGCCAGATCCATAGAGCTGACGAACGCCTCGCACCATCCGCGCATTCACCACGCCACCCGAGAGCATGGCAATTTCATCATCCGCCATAATGACGCCACCCGCCGTCACATAGAGCCAGCGACCTTGCCGATCATCGAACAAGCCACCTTGGACACGGACCGGATGCACCATCGGCACACTGTCATTGAGTTCAGATTTCGGGACCGACACCGGAAGAGGAGGTGGAGGAGGAAGATCGTGACGGGTCAGTTCACGCTGTGGCACAAGACTCGCTTGACGCTGCAACACATCCGGAGCCGGCGTCAACCAACGACCTTGAACAAACCACGCACCCGCTGCCAGGATCCCCACAACCCCGATCACAATCGTTGGACTTCTCAAGATGGTGTTCCCCCGCTTCGTTTCCTTAATCGATGCCGCCGCATAGCTGGAATAATACTGGTACAACTTCGCCTCAAACTTGCCTGAGAAAGTCCGAATGACCTCAGTCTCCTCTGGGTTGCCCCGTACATGCGCTTGATACCGATTCCGCAACCCGAACCGATCCAACCGACGAAACTTAATCGTTCCTTCGATCAACCGATTCACACCCAAGGTCACTTGGCCATACTGTTGACACATCAGCACCAGATCGACGCCGTAATGTCGATGTGTTTCCAACCACCGGAGCAACTCAGGTTCTTGCTTTTCCTTGGAACGAAACACGGTTTGCACTTCATCGATCACCACCGCCGACCCAGGTTGCACCGTCAACAATCCCGTCTTCACGTCCTCCACGGTGTTCCATAAGGTGATCTGTATCAGTAACTGCTCAAGTGGAATGCCTTCGAACAAGGCCAGACGATCCAGATAAAAGCCTTCGATATAACAATAGATGCGGCGACCCGCACGCACCCACTTCAAGAGGTACTCCGTCACGGCGTAGTACGATTTCCCCGATCCTGGCACCCCTTCGAGCATTTGTATCACCATCGACCTCCAACGTTGACCCAGGATCAACGATCTCGACCCGCCCCTTATCAGTTGCCCCACCGAACGAAGGGAATTGTTTGCAATAAGAACCGGACCCCCATGGCCCCTGCGACAATCGTGATCGCCTGACTCATCCCAGTCGCCCCGAGCAGCCAGGCGTATTCGTTGGCGATCGCTGGTACCGACAACCCGCCTGTCCCCACTGACGAGACCATCGCATCCACTGGGCTCAACACGGAGTCCCACCCAATCACCCAGATGTCGCGAAAGCTCTGTATCATATCGATGAGGAAGCAATAGATGATGTTCAGCAAGGCTGTCATTTTGACCCCACAAAGATAATACGGTACGCCACGAACGACGCGACCGCGATGATCATCCCGCGCAACGCCAGCAACACCCCAGACCACGCAGTAAAGTCCAACGTAAAACTTCCGAAGATCCCAGAGGCCAACGTGAAGGTTGGCAATGACTCAGGCCAGGTGAGATTCTTAATCAGGTTCAACGCACTGACCAAGCCAGAGCCTTGCCATAGTGACAAGTGATCTTGAAGCACAGACCCGAAGGTACGTGCATCATGATTCCCCGCTGAACACGAGATCGTTGCCGGTGCATCGGTATCGGTTTTCGTCACCGATCCATCCGGATTCGTCGTTGTCGTTGTGGTCGTCGTCGTGGTGGTGGTCGGTGTCGACACGGGTTGCGGTCCCACTGGCGGCGGCGCATTCGGATCAATCACGGCGTCAGTCGGCTGAACTTGTGCCGCTGGTTTCACGGTCGGCACGACTTCAGTCGGTGAGACCGGCAACGTGGTCACATTATCAGCAGGCGTTATATTCACCCCTTGACCCACTGCCGTTGTATGGTTCTCGGGTGCGTTCGCATTACCAGGAGTCAATGTATTCAGATAATCAATGACCTGTTGTTGCGTAGGCGCGATAACCCCTTGTTGCTCTTGTGATGGAAAACACCACCAGCCACCAATACCAGGCGAAAACATACCTGGAAAGGGAGATGGACTTGATTGATTGGTCCCAGAGAAAAAATACATCGTTCCGCTGACACACGCAGGATTCGCCGTCGTACTAATCCAGCCACTCGCTGTATAGGTCTGACCTTGATACGTATAGGTGCGTTGACTCGCATTCAACGGAGAGGCCGCGGTCTTCACCACTTGAATATCATCAGATGAGTAATACATCTGAGCCAGAGTCAGCGCCACAGATAGCCCGAGCGCCGCCCATCCGACAGGACCCGTTGCGACACGCACCGCCACAGATGCCAGTGTAGGCGCCACGGCAGCAGAGGCCACGGCTGTCACAAATGCCGATCGTTGGGCCACTTGATAGGTCGCAATGGCTGGCAGCGTCGCCACACGAACAAATCCTGTTGACGACGAGGAGACTTGAAACGCATAGACCGGAAACACGACCAGATACAACGCAATCATTTCAATGAGACATACGTAGAATAACTTAGTTATGATCTGCCGCATACCATCCCCATCAAAAACGACAGCACAAATAATCCGGCATACTCCAACTGCATGATCACTGTCAGATCGGTCCAGATCACAGCTTCGTTCCCGTTGAACTCAACACACGCAGGCCGCAGTTGACACACCGCCACTGATAGAGCACCCGAAACCAATCACTCAACCGTTCCAGCAAGATCAACCCATGACATTTCCGGCAACACATCACTTCTTCACCTGATCGAATCCGACGAGATCCAGAAACCGTTGGCCTTCCCACTCGCGAACATGAATCACCGCGTTCCCCTCGGCCATCTCTAGCGGCATAATCTTCGCTAGAAGCTCTGGTTGTTTGCGATCGACCCCGACTTCAAGCATGGTCTTATCCGCTTTGAAGTACAGTTGCGCCCGAGAATACAATTTCCCATCACCCCCTTGAGACTGATTCACCCCCATCAACGTAACTGCCGCATTCAACTTTGCCATCTCTCTTACCTCCGTGTTAATTGTTTCGTTCGCCATGCGCACAACCAGAGCGCCCAGGTCCAACGGGTCCAAGCCATATAGATGGATGGTTTCCCACAGTGGAGAGGAGCGTGGTGATAACTTCATAACTCCATCCTCTTTCCTCGTCTTCCGGCGCATCCGCTGAGACGTAGTAGATTTCTCTCGGTCGCTCAATGCCTTCTGTACGAAAATAGCGATGGTCGCCAGGTGCTCGACCTTCATCCAGCCCTTTCCGTAGATACTTCGCCATGTACGCGGCCAGCTTGGAACAGGCATTTCCGCGCCCGTCAGGCTGAAACGCCATATCAATGTTGCCGTTTGGCATCATCTGCACCGTGCCATCGTCACGAGTCACCGACACACGCCCGACAATTTCGACCCATTCCGATCGCAAGACGACCACATCGTAGAAACCCGCTAGAGCCAGATGAAAATGACAGGCACCACGTTGCTGATATTCAAGCACCGTCACCGAGGCCCAATGAACAAAGCGTTTCCGCATGACCCGCACAAATCGCGAGAGATCCTTCAAGGCTTTTTTCCGATCGGTCTGATTCTCCCGATACGTGAGCGTCAACATCCGATCCGCACCAATCGCCAAGAGATCCCGCCGAATATTCGCCGCCGCTCGATACGTCGCTCGGCGTTGATTCTCTTCGCGCTCCTCATCGGTCAAGACACGACATCCAGATTTCTTCTGTTCCACCTTATAGACCCCCCACCCACACTGCACGACACCAGCCTTGGGGTAGTATCGAACCGTGAAACGCCGCGCTGCTGGCTCATCTAACACAATTCGGTCGAGAAACGTGCATCTATCAAGACTAGAAGAGGGGAGGGACGCCGACCGCCCGGCATGCCGGGCGGATCGGCGGGATTCCCTCTCCTCTTGTAACTCTTGCGTGAAATCCATCTATAGTGTCGATTGGTGTTGAACACACTGCATATTGTGCCTTATAAGCCTTCAAATGAATACATGCAAGCGAAATATTCATAATGTTGTAAATAATCTCCACCTGCGCTAACCTAGCCGCATGGAAGGAGGTGATTACTACGATGCAACAAACAATCAGTGTTCCAAGCCAGTTAACATTCAGAATTTCGTCAGATACGCAGAACAGATTTGCAAAGTTCCACGATCAACACCCGTTCATCCCACTAACTCGCGTTCTAGAACGGGCACTTAGCTTTTATTTGGATTACGCCGAACAAGGCGTAGATGGTCAATTAACCCCTATCAAAAAACCAAAATTATGATAGGGTAGCCCGGTCGGGGCGTAGCGCAGCTCGGTAGCGCGCCTGCTTTGGGAGCAGGATGTCGGAGGTTCAAATCCTCTCGCCCCGACCACGTTCAATGTTGCCGTTGCTGCTCCTTCCAATCTAATCACGGTTCCTGGATTTCCCCATTCGGCTTCACGGCAGACGCAGTGGCATAAACGCAGTCCTCTCCATTCGCAAGAATGCACTGGATCGGCATGGACTTTAGACGTTTTATGTTCTAACCTCAGGCCACACGAGGTTCTAGATCCGCTGAATCTCTAACCGAGGAGGCGCTCATGCTCGCAATGACCAAAGTCGTCAGTGTCCTGTCCTGTGGGGTGTTGCTGTGCTTCGGGCTGTACAACGTGGCGCACGCTGCCGAGGAGGAGGGAGCGAGCCGCCTCGAACAGGCCACGGTGATCAAGGGTAATCTGGTGAGCATCGATTACGGGGACTATGTCATCAAGGAGAAGGATGGCAAGGAAGTCCGTGTGCATATCGATAAAAAGACTCAGGTAATGGGACAAATCAAGAAGGGTGATCGTGTTGAGGCAAAAGTGGACGCGAAGGATAATGCGCTGTTGATTCGATCGCTCCCCTGAGCGGGAAGGCCTGGCCGTGCTACTGGACGCACGGTACTGATAAACCGCTGGAATCTGAATAGATAGTGTGGTGGCGGTGTCCCGGATTGAACGGGAGACCCGCGGCTTATGAGTCCGCTGCTCTACCAACTGAGCTACACCGCCACGGTGTGGTATGTGCTGAGAAAGTTAGGCGTGGTGATAGCCGACAAGCTGTTTAAGAAATAATAATCGTCGCGCACTATACCATGACGCCGGAGAGAAGGACAAATCCCTCTCGGTCATCACGCGCGAGTCTCGCGCTTCTTCGTGAGGGGAATGACCGGCGGAGATTGAACCCGGGAGGATAATTCCTTTTCCATCAGCGCCTGGTCCGACCAGGGTTGCGGATGGTCCTTCAGGTGCTCGAGCATCTTGGTTTGCATATGGGGAACAAGCTGTGCTTGCCAATGGTGAACAAGAGTAGGGTCTGTGGCCCACTTCAGAACCCGTTCGGCGCGTTCGACGGTCAGTGGATGGAGAGGATCATTGAATGTGTGTCCGAGCGGGGCGGTCAGCGCCGGGTGATTGATTAAGATTTGCGAGTAGGCGCGCACGTTCGCATCCAGCCGAAAGGTGAGCATCAACACGGTTGTCAGCTCGTCCAGCATCGTGGAGGGATCAGTGGAGGAATCAGATGACTCTAGGTCCCACTGAGACTGGAAGAGCTGGGCCATTTCCTGAAACATGGAATAGACGAGAGCGTCGGAGGCCTGTGTCTTGTCTTGAAACGTCTGCATGAGCTGTCGGGCATACTGGAGGCAGAGCGTTAAACTGCCCGTTCGCTCAAACGGCTGCAGGCGATCGCAGGTTTTAACCTGGATAGGGACGGGATCGAACACAAATGTCTGATTCAGTTTCTGGACGAGGGCTTGCAGCTGCAGTTCCACCTTTTTCAACTGCGCATTCAGCAGCGCCTGTGCCGCGGCCGCCCCAAGCGTCGCCTGAGCCGTCAGACTCACCTGTCGTGTGAGTGTCCCCTCCCGGTTATCCAGCACCACGTAATAATCCCCCTGCTGCTGGATTGTTACGGAAAAGCCTAGTTTGGATTCGATCTGCCCCCAAAAAAGCGGGTGGGTGACCCGAGGGAACTGTTTCTGGTCCGGCGTATCGAGGAATCCGACGGTGAGCGGTCCGTCCGATTTCACGCCAAGCGCGACCAGGACGTCCTTGGGAAGGTTCTGCAAGCGAACAGATTTCCACTGCCCCGGTGGGACCGTGACTGAAAAACTTTGAGGATTCGATGCGGCCGACACGTCGAGTGCGCGGAGCGCGATCGCCAGGACGAGCAGCGCGGTGAGAAAGACGCGGCGCACCGTTACCCTTCTCGGCTGCGGCGCAGAATGTCCTGTGCCTTCAAGACCGCCTCGGTCCGGCGCGTCACGCCGAGCGCCGAATAAATCCGTTCCAGGTGTTTTTTGACGGTCTGCGAGGAGAGATTGAGGGTGGCCGCCATCTCGTCATTGGATTTGCCTTGAGCGACCCATCCCAGCACCTCGGATTCGCGGTCCGTCAGTCCGACTTTCTTGAACGCCTCGAACGCGGGCTGCATGGCCGACTCTTCAAAAAAGAGATAGCGTTCTTTTTTCTCGACCAACAGCCGAATAGCCAGACGGCTGGCCTGTCGCTGGACGATGAGCGGTCCTCGGATAGCCCCACCGGCGCCTATGGCGTCCAGGTTCTTGAGCAGCCAGGCCAAGAGCGTGTCCGGCAGACAGATCGCATTGGGCGCGCTATGCCAGTACGTCCGCAAATAGGCGCGGGCGCGTGTGCTCGCCCAACTGATCCGATTCTGAGCTGAGAGGCACACCACCCCTTGGTTCAAGTTGTTGACCAGCGTTTCAAACGACGCGAGGGTGGAGCGCAGTCGATGGAGTTCGCGAAGCTGCTGAAGCGCCTGCGAGGCATGCGGTTGAAGCGCCGTAAGCAGCTGCCGCTCCTCATTGGTGAAGGGAGCGTGGTTTCGGTTGAGCGCGACATAGATCAGATGCGAAGGCCGGGCCTCCAGCGCCACCACGAGCTGATGGTGGATACCGAGGGGCCGGTAGAACTCCTCGTACAACGGCAGCGATTCAAACTCAGATCGGCTCGACACATCGGACCAGGAAAGGGCTCCATCGTGCTTGCCGGAGCGCTGCCAGTAATTGCAGATAGGGTGGTCCTTCACATGACGTTGAAATGCCGGCAGGAGAGAGGCGGCTGTCGCGTTCTGCGGCGAAAAAGCCCCTGTGACCCGTGGACGCCCCTGTAACGTAATTTCCTTCCATGAATTGTAATCCGTGGGGACCAAGGTCTGCAGGCCTGAGAGGAGATGCGACACCAGCGCCACCGGCTCTCGGTGTTCGTGCAATCCGGCAGCGAATTCCTGAAACGCATATTGAGGTTGAACGACGGTTCTTGTCATAGGCGCAAACTCAGCAAACGAGTCGGTGTTGTGACAGCGCGAACCTAGATAGGCGGAGTCTATTCCGGCCCAGTGAAGAGAACTCGTTCTGTATGGAGAGTGTAGAATGGTCGTCAGTGAAGGAAGCGAAGAAGCCGCAGGGTTCGAGAAGTGAAACACCGAAGTACATGCGGAGTTCTCCGTATGCGGTACTCATACGCCACTAAGGAGGAGACAGCAACCCTTCTTTCGGGGGGGGGCTCTCGAAAACCATGTGGGAAAACATCGGTTTGGCATGGGCGAAGTTGATGTATATGACGAAAAACATGACGTCGTGAAGTAATGTTTCGTTTCTGTAAAGTATTGCCCCTTGAGCAAGTGCGTGGCTGGTGGTTGGCAAGACGAAGAGTGACTAAAAGGACGTACCAGGGCAATCAAACCCCCTTGTCAGGCCGTGCTACGGAGGATGGATCAGGAAGTTGGTTTAATTCGCTTGAGCGAGGTTTGGTAGACGGCAAGATCCTCACGCTTTCCGATCGCCACCACTTCCACAATCACTTCCTGCTCCATGACACGGTAGACAATACGGACGCCCTTCTTTGCCGCATAGAGCTTGTAATAGCCTGTGAGGTCGAGACCTGCCTTATTGCCTAAGTGCTCACCGAGAAGGGGAGACGTTTCGAGCTTCTTGAGTTGCTTGGCGACGGGTTTTTTCAGGGAACCATCGAGGTGTCGAAAGTCGTCCGCGGCGTCCGCCGTGAGGGTGACTCTATACGGCAAGACGTTGTTCCTTCAGCAAGGCGTCGAGGCTGATGGCTTTGCGACGCTTCTTGCCTTTCCGCTCCTGCACGAGACGATAAATCTCAAGATGTTCCAGCAGGGCGAGGGCTTCCGCCATCGTTTCGTAGTCCTCGATGGGGAGGAGAATGGCCTCCAAGTGGTTGTTCTTGACAACCGCCACACGGCGGCGGCGTTTACCGCTCAGATCGGCCAGTACTTGCCCGAAGGAACGCGCCACTCTGGACGCACTGAGCATTTCTTCTTTCTTGTACGCGACAGCCATGGTGCACCTCATTGTGAAATATTATGCGCATAATATAGCGCATAATTTGCACAGTCTCAAGAGATCGGAATGGTGTCAGCAGAGCTCAAAGACTTCTTTGAGTGGGGTGGCGCGCACAATCAGGAACCGAGGCAGAAGGGGTCAGGTTGAGGCAATACGACATTCGGGTGAGGTGGGCTCATTCGAGGATAGACTCAATCTGCATCTTGCAGTTTCGGTATCGACGCCGGTGGCCTGCCCGCGAGTCAGTTGGGCATTTACTTGCGATGGGTGTCGCCTCGCACGATGGACATTAAACGTTTTCCTCGTCAGATGTCACAACCGACGAAGAGGAGTTGCTGATTCAGTTGGCGTGAGTGGAAGGGCGAGCGAGCCTGCCAATCCTCGGCGTATCTAAAGAGATACGCCAGGCTCCTTACCATTATAATAGGGAAAGCCCGGAAACATCCCGACTCGGTAGGTTAGCGTGAGGGAGTCGATCCGCCTGTTCGCTCAACGATGATCCGCCGAAAGGTGGATGTTCTTTTGAATCGCGTCTTGGTTCCTCTCCGTCCACATCCCTTTTCTATTCACTCACACTCCGTGCGACTACGTACGCCAGTTGGCGTATTTACATTGGTTGATGAAATCAGTACTCTCGCGGGCAAGTCGGCCACCCGCGCACATGGGCGGGGTGTCCGTATTGTGAAACGCATCGGCATGAGTCGTAAATTTTTTCCGACATGTGAGTTGGTCGAGTGACCGTAGATTTTATCGCAGACGTCGATTGAATAATTCGGTGATTCATACCAGGAGGTCATTATGTCATTGGCGCAATTGTTTTATTTGAAAGAGTCCATTCGGAATCGGGTTCGGCGGCGGTTTCCGCGGAAGGCGGTGCGTCACTCCAGCCGGTTCACGATGGAGGCACTGGAGAACCGAATCCTCCTGGCAGCAGCGCCATTGCCGACCCCGGTGGACTTTGAACCGGGCTTTGTCCAGCCTGAATCAATTAACATTGAGCTGAATTATCAGCAACAGCAAGCTCCCGCCGGCACACCCGTGTCCGTACAGGTCGACTATGTCGATACGACAAGTTCCGGCGAGCCCAGCATAGGTCTTAGTCTCCGCATTCATTACGATAGCACCAAGCTCATTGCCAACGAGTCCGATCTCGCCCAGGTTGTCACGAATGTGCTTGCGACCTCCGTTTCATTTCAAGGTGTGCAGATTCAGGCCGATCCCAACAATCTCGTCGACCCCAACGATCCCAACGGTCCTAGGGACGGAGGGTTTGACAAAGATCCCACCACCGACAAATTTATTCTTATTGCCTGGGCCGATGCGGATAGAGATCCAGCCACGGTCTTCACGACTGGACCCGCCGCATTGTTCATTGCCAACTGGACGACGGCCGCCGACTTTACCTCCGGCAGCACCGCGATTAACGTGTCGATTGCGAGCGCGACATTTGGACGGCCCATCAATGTGGATCCCACTGCGCCGGCTACGATTACGTTTGGCAATACAGTGGACCATCCGCTGGTGCTGAATAACCAACAATTCGATGTGGCGGAAAACACGCCGAATGGAACCGTCGTAGGTTCCATTCGCGCGTTCGACCCGGAAGGAAACGATCAGGCTGGCTCCTTCAGTTTGGTAGACACGTTGGATTCTGCTTTTCGCTTGGTTGATGGCACCGACCCGATCACGGGTGACCCGATCTTCAACATCGTCGTGGCAGACAGTTCACGATTGGACTTTGAGGCAGGGCCGTTTAAGAGCACGCAGTTCATCATAGAGGCTGCGCGGCTGTTTGGATCCGGAAGCGACCGCGGCCTCATGACGATTAACCTCACCAATGTGCCCGAATCCGTTGCCTCTCCGGAGGTTCCGGTGGGGCAAATCTTTTCTGTGCCGGAGAACAGCGCTGCCGGAACAGTGGTGGGGACGCCTGCCGTCACCGATACCGATGTGGGGGAGACCTTCTCCTATTCTGAAATCCTTGGCGGGACAGGAAACGCCAATTTCCAAATTAACAGCGCCACCGGCCAAATTACTGTGCAGTCCGGCGCTACATTAAATTTTGAAGCAACGAACAGTTTTACATACACATTCAGGGTCACGGACAGCGGTGGTTTGACGGGGGACGGAACGGTCACGATTGATTTGACGAATGTGTTTGAGGCACCGCTCCAACCCCCCACTCGTGGGAACCAGACGATCACAGAAGGGCAAACGCTGACCCTAGCCTTTGCAACGACGGACCCCGATGCCGGTGAAACGGCAACCCTGCAGTATTTTGTTACGGGCACGGCAGCTGATGCAGGAGCGACGATCAATATAAATACGGGCGAATTGACGTGGGTGACTGATGAGCTGGACGGATCAGCTACCGTCTATAGCGCCTCCGTCACGGCACGGGATGTCAACAATCTTATTTCGACTCCCAGACTTTTTACGATCCGCGTGAACGAAGATAATCGAGAGCCTGTTCTTGATCTGATCGGTCCCCAGAGCGTGCAGATCGGCGGATCGGCGCTGAACTTTGTCATCACTGCGACGGATCCCGACGTTCCGGCCGACGTGCTCACATTTAGCGCGACGTTGGCTCCGACCGGAGCACTGCCGACCGGTGCGACATTCAATGCCACCACACGCACGTTTAATTGGGCGCCGACCGCCGGCCAAGCGGGTGTCTATACGTTTCGGTTTACGGCGACCGACGATGGAACTCCGGCTCCGGCACTCAGTGACTTTGAAGATGTCGTCATCACTGTGACAAGTGCTGCCGTTACCGACACCGATGCCGATGGCGTATCCGATACGGTCGAAGTTGGCGACAACAATAACGATGGAATACAAGACAGCCAGCAGGCGAATGTCGCGTCGATCCTCGATTTCTCCGGGACGAATCGGCTGACTTTTGTCACGCTGACACCTGGGACTACGTTTGCGAGTATGCAGGCCGTGGCGACTCCGGCAGGGGCGCCGAGCGGCATCACGCTTCCATTCGGCACATTCTCATATCAACTAAAAGGGGTCACGCAAGGGGCAGGGGCTCAAGTAGAGGTGATCCTGCCCGCAGGCGCGAATTCCGTGAACAACTATTACAAATTCGGCCCGGAGGCCGGGAATACCACACCGCATTGGTATTCCTTTGATGCTGATTTTGCGACGGTGACCGGTGTGGTCCCTGATTTCGACACAACGCTCAATCGGCCCATCATGACGCTCTACCTGCGTGACGGGCAGCGCGGCGATTCCGATTTGCTGGCGAACGGGACGATTACGGATCCTGGGGCCTTCGCAATAGATCCGGCTGCCACGGGTTCGCTCGGCGGGCGAGTATTCAACGATCTAAACGCCAACGGTGTGGAGGATACAGGAGCAGGAGAAGGCGGTGTCAACGGCTGGACCGTCTTTCTAGATACGAACGCCAATTTTGTGCTCGACGCGGGAGAACCGACTCGCACAACGGTAGATCTGGACATCGACAGCAATGGAGTCATCGATCCCGCCACTGAACGGGGCCTCTATTTATTCGACAATCTCACGGCCGGGACCTATCGCATTGGACTGATCGGACAAAACGATTGGCGGCAAGTCGTTCCTCCAAATGATTCCTTCTTTGTCATCGATTTGGCCGCCGGCCAAAACGAAGGGCCAGAGTTTGGCGTTCATTTGAATCTGGCGCCGGTCAATACGGTCCCAGCGGCGCAGATAACGGACGAAGATACGGCGAGGGTGTTCAATACGGCCAACGGCAATCTGATCAGCGTGACTGATCCGGACGGCAGTGCAATCGATGGAGCGGATACGCTCACGGTCACGTTGACGGGGACAAACGGGACGTTGACGTTGGGCGGTACGACAGGACTTACAGGATTGTCCGGGAACGAGACCGGAGTCGTTTCGTTCTCTGGGAGCAGTGCAAGTATCAACAACGCGCTGAACGGGCTAAGTTTCCTGCCGGTGCTCAATTTCAACGGCGGGGCCTCTCTGCAGGTTGTGACCAGCGACGGAGGGCTCAGCGATACCGACTCGGTGGCGATCAATGTGACGCCGGTGAACGATCCGCCGGTCAATGCAGTTCCATCCAGCCCCCGTACGACTCAGCAAAATACGCCGCTGACCTTCTCGACTGCCAATGGCAATGCGCTGAGCATCAGCGATGTTGATGTAGGTACCGCTGCCGTCCAGGTCGCGTTGGGTGTGACGAACGGGACGCTGACCCTTGCAAGTCTGAATGGTTTGATCATCACCGGTGGAGCGAACGGCACAGCGGCCGTCACTTTTACAGGGACGATTGCCGCGATCAATGCCGCGCTGGGAACGGGCCTCACCTATGGGCCGACGGCGGGATTCAGCGGCAGCAGCACGCTGACGATGACCACCAATGACCAGGGCGCCACCGGAGCGGGCGGACCGTTGAGCGATACCGATACTGTGACGATCAATGTGACGACGCTGCCGACGCTCAACGTGCAAGTGGCGCCGACGACGGGCTTGGAGAACAACGGAGCGACCGCGACACGGACCTTTACGGTGAGCCTCTCGACGGCGAGCGCGCA
>CXWL01003094.1_pt1 | contig 85016 bp, 67 predicted proteins | sample 590931 | NCBI WGS metagenome assembly CXWL01 (sample SAMEA3498368, study PRJEB10139) | groundwater metagenome | biome: water well; material: biofilm material | place: Germany | collected 2015-04-27
CTCCCATGAAGTACACCGAGCAAAAGATGACCTTTTTGGCCGGGTGCTCGGCGGCAATTTTACTGAGGCCATAAGAGTCGCCCACAAAGTCAGCCACCCCATAGACAATATCTGGCGATTGATAGGAATGGGCGAGAATGATGGCGTCTTGTTGCTTCTTGAGTTCGTTAATGTCCAAAGTGATCGGGGCATATATTCTGCAGTCTTCAAAAGACCAACCAACATGCTGTAGCTTCTGGTGCAGTCGCTCAGTTTCATTCTCGATCTGTTGATGGCTCCATTCCATGCCAACGATTGAATTGTTGGCAGTATATCAGAATTACTGCTGCAGGAGAAACTCCTCACTCCCAAGGGTTAGACCCAGAGACTCTATCACGACCTCACGTTGCCGAGACTTTTCAACCCTTCCGGCTACAATAGCCCTCAGTCTATGACCCTTAGCGGCCTTAATGACCTTCTCTGCTTCAACCTCCGACTCGACGAAGATGACCATTCCCAGACCATAGTTGAAGATCTTGACCATGTCAGCCGGACTCATTTGACTGTGCTTCTCGATGAAGGTAAAGATCTCCGGTACGGGGAGCATTTTTTCTACGATATACCGCAGCGAATTTTTTGAACGCATGATTTTTTGCCAACCATGACCGGTGATCGGCTCAATATTCGTGGGCACAATTCCTGCCTTCAAGATGTCTTGTACCAGTGGTGTATAAAGCACTGATCGATTGTTAATGGCCTGCCAGTATTCTTGACCACTTGGTAGTCTTGTCCTGTAGCCCTGCGGAAGATGGTCGGCAAGATCACGAAGTGAGGTAAAACCATTTTCATTGGGCCCGGTACTTTCCACGAAGACCATGAAATTTCCTGCTCGAAGTTTTGATCCATCGATCGGGTGTTTGCCTGGTGGTGATACACCCCACAATGCGCCAGCAATGTCGATCTTCCCAGGATAAATTTTGGTCTTCAGCTGCGGCGTCTCACCCGAAAAGTAAACACAGCCAACTTCTCTACAGCCTGCCAAGAAGCCATCGAGAAACCCTTTCAAAAATGTTTTGTTGAAGACCAACTCCGGAGTACTTGAAGGGAGGTAAAGTGAGAGGAGAATCGTTTGGATCCCACTGGAAGCAGCGTCATTGGTGGTGACAGAGACGGTCTTTATGCCAATATTATACCAAAACTCGAGGGCCTCTCTTTCCGTCAAATCGTTCGGCTTGGCATCATCGGCTGTTCCAAGACCCTCGGGAAGTAATGTAACGTACAACTGCTTCGATCCTGATTTCAAAAAGGGCTTGAGATCGAGAGCAAAAATATTTGCACTCGCTCCGAGTCTTCCCTCGGGAATGAAGCCATACTTTTTGGCAAAGCTCAGTGACTTCTTGCTGGCAGCAATGAATGAATTCTTGGCGTTGTCGAGGCTGTCGTAATCAACGTGATCGAGTTGAGCCATAGGGGTTTGATTGTCCTTATACTAGCAGGTCTTGGTTGGTCTTCAACCTTGCACTTTAATCCTGTTTGCTTTCGTGAGTCACACTTTTGCCCGCTCGCCATCCTGTCGCCCATGATGACTGAAGATTGAAGCCACCCGTGAGCCCATCAATGTCCAAGATCTCTCCAGCGAAAAAGAGATTTGGATTCAGCTTTGAGCTCATCGTATGTTCATCCACTTCAGACAATGTTACACCACCGGCTGTGACGAATTCGTCTCCGGGTCGCCGTTGCAATAGCGTGAGTTTCACCCCGCCACTCAACCATTCAGCTATATCTCGACGCTTTTGCTTGGAAATCTCGGCACACTTCATTTTCGGATCAGTACCTGCAAGTTTCAGGATATTTTCAGTAAATCGTTGTGGTAGTGCCTTAGCCAGAATGGTGCTCACTTGTCGAGCGCCATCACCCTGAAACATTTTTTGTAAGTATTTGTCCCAATCGACTAGCTCCATACTGGAGATAGGGGATAGCGAAATCTGCAGCGAATGCGTTTTTGAAATCGGCATGAATGCGATATGTGAGGAAAGAGCGAAGGTCACCGGGCCAGAGATCCCGAAGTGTGTGAAGAGGAACGGACCGATAGCCGACACTTCCTTTCCAAGTTCATTCCGCGTCGTCAATTTTGCACTGGCAAGGCTAACTCCTGAAAGTTCTTTTGGCCACGCTTCACCACAGAGAAAGCTATTCAGTGAGGGGCCAAGCTGAGTGACTGTGTGCCCGAAGGCTTTTGCAAACGCGTAACCGTCACCTGAAGACCCCGTATGGCTATAGGCATTGCCTCCCGTGGTGATGATCGCGGAATCAAACTGGTATTCTCCTTTATTGCTGACAAGAGCAAAAGCCGATTTCTCTCCGGGAGAAATACCTTTCACTGATTCTGACAGGTGAAGGTGAAGACCATACTGACTGAACACTTTCGCAAAAGCACCGACGACATCTTTACCATTGTCCGAAACAGGGAAAACGCGCTGATCACCCTCGGTCTTTAATGGAACACCATGGTGTTCAAACCAATCAATAACTTTTTTCGGAGAAAATTCCGACAGTACATCCTCAAGAAATGAACCACCTCGAGTATATTTTGAGCATAAAATTTCGTGATCATGAATGCCAGTGGTGACATTACAGCGACCACCACCACTGATAATGACCTTGGCTCCCAGGCTGGGGTTTTTCTCGAAGAGATGGATCTCCCCCTTATAACCATTCTCAATCATACTCGCAGCAGCCATCATCCCTGCTGCACCACCGCCAATGATAGCCACCTTCTTCATCGTGAAGATTTGAGGATAGTAATAGCGTCAAGCGTATGGACTGGTCAGAAGGCATTGAAGCCGTTACAGTCTGACATAGCTTACTAGTACCAACAAATTTTTATGAAGGTTGACACCATTCCCTCAACAACTCGCATCGAAACTTTCACCGATGCGGTGATGGCAATTATTATGACGCTTCTGGTCCTAGAGCTTAAGGTTCCTGAACTCGTTGATGGTTTTTCTTCTCAGGACGCACTTAAGTCATTAGTACACCTGATGCCGAAGTTTCTCAGTTTTGCGATGAGCTTCCTCGTCGTGGCGATTGTATGGGTGAACCACCACCATTTTTTTCACCGCTTGAAGCACTCCGACCCGATACTCCTTTGGTGTAACAATTCTCTCCTCTTTTGGCTCTGCTTCATTCCATTTCCGACGGCGTTCATCGGGGAGCACCCCGAGGCAGCTGTGCCCGTCATGCTCTATGGGTTCGTGATGTTTGCGGCTGTGTTGAGCTTCTTACTGATGCACATTCACGCCTACAGAGCTCATCTTTTTCATAAGGAAATTTCTCGAAAGTTTTTGCAGCGAGAAAATTTCCGAGGCGCAGCCGCACCTGCTCTCTACCTACTCTCGGTGATTCTCGCTTGGTTCTCGGTGAGCTGGGCTATTGGTCTCTTGATTATCATACCAATACTGTATTTCTTGCCCGCTAGCAGCATAGAATCTCAATAGGCATACTGTCTCAGTACCTATAGCTCCACTAGGGCCAGCGCTTGGCTCGCAAGTTAATGGCGGAGGGAGAGGGATTCGAACCCCCGAGACCCTTGCGGGCCTAACGGTTTTCAAGACCGCCGCGTTCGACCACTCTGCCATCCCTCCGCGACCAAGTCATTATAGAGAGTGGAATGTTACGATCAAGCAAAATCTCTTTTGTGCTATATTGGAGTTGCCTTGACTTGCCTTGATGGACATCGCAGATAGAACACAAATTGTCTTATCTAGAACGATGAGTGCCGTACTCATCATCGCCTTTGTTGTGGGTCTTTATCAGGGGCAATGGTTCAACTCGTTTTTAGCTTTTTTGACTTTTATTCTCTCCTACATCCCAGCATTGGTCGAGAGGAATTACCGTATCACCTTACCGGTCGAATTTGAGTTCATCATGGTGACCTTCCTCTTTTTATCAATCTATTTAGGAGGGATACACGGCTACTATGGGTACTTTTGGTGGTGGGATTCATTTCTGCATGGGTTGTCTGGAGTCATTCTAGGATTAGTGGGATTCCTTATCGTCTACGTACTTCGCACCGGGTCACGCTTCCATCTGAATATCAGCCCGGGTTTTGTTGGTATCTTTTCATTTCTTTTCGCAGTTACTCTAGGAACTCTCTGGGAAATACTCGAATTCTTAATAGACCTCTCCAGTCTGGACACCACAGCACTGCAGCCAGACAACTTCGACACCATGAAGGATCTTATAGATGATTCACTAGGTGCACTGGTCGCTTCGCTCGCTGGCTATCTCTATTCGCGCAATGTAAGGGTTCCGTTTTTTCATCGCATTGTTCATAAATTTATTGAAAAGAACCCCTCACTCTTTCAGCGATTACGCATTAATTCCAAGCGTTTTTTTCGTGGCAGGATTGACGCTGTGCGGCGAATCAAGCATGCAACCCTGACCCGCGTGAAAACTCTTCTCACCCTGATTCATAAGAAGAGGAGTAAGCGTGGAAGGTGAATAATCCATAAATTCCTTGCACTTTCGCCGTATCTGAGTATCCTGAGGGTGCTTTATTTCTTAATACCTTTTTTATGAGCTGCGTCGTTGCTTCAAAAGTTAAGGAAATGAATAAGAAGGCCGGTTGCAATACTTCCGGTGATTTTGCTGACGCTATGAGCAAAATGGTCGAGCATATGGCCAAGAAGGCTTGTGAGCGTGCCAAGTCCAATGGTCGTGTCACAGTTCGTGCCGGAGACCTTTAGTTCTTCCTGAAGTGCAAATCGAAAAAGAATCTCGGTTCCCGAGGTTCTTTTTTTTGACATTCTAAGACTTCTTCAGTACAATCGTTGAGCTTTTCACTTCAATTGCAACCATGATTGGTAAACTCAACAAGCGTAAGCGAGCGCAAAAACACGGCTTCATGAAAAGAATGTCGACAAGAAATGGGCGAAGGGTGCTTTCACGGAGACGCACTGCCGGAAGGAAAAGGCTCGTGGTACAGAGCAAGTACTGATTTTTCATGCTCTCAAAGCGTCATCGCGGTCTTTCCTCGGATCAGGTCTCAATGCTCTTCACAGAGTTCACCCCTACAGTCTCTGACCGTTTTTTCCATATCAACTATTCACTGCAGAGCCAAGATCGCCCGCAATTTGTCGTGATCACTCCAAAAAAGCTAGGACTCAATGCCGTGCAAAGAAATCGAATCCAGAGAAGAGTCTACGCCCTGGTACGTGGGCATTATTCATCATGGACAGTCGGAGTGAGAATTGCTATTGTAGTGAAGAAAGCCGCTATTGACAGCAGCGCTGAGAAATTCAGAGATCATTTACTCGAATTACTCAGCTCTATCAACATCTCTCAACATGCTTAAAAAATTTTTCACCTGGCTGCTGATATTCATTGGCTTGGTGCTTATCTTGCAAAGCTTTCGCACCCCAGTCGACTCGTCTAAAACTTTTGTTGAGGACTTGGTTCTGAAGACTGACCAGTCCAGCTACTACCTCGGTGATGCTGTGCTTCTGACTGTTGAAAGCAGTCTCGATCAGACCCTCCGAGTTCCCAGCGAGTGCCCTGCTGAGCCATTTCAAGTTGAGCGATACACCAATGGCGTTTGGAAGGTTCTTTCATCTGGCCAGGGTCAATACCTTCAATGCTCATCTGTCGGAAAAGATATTGACAGCCCACTAGTTCCCTACAGCCTTGTTCCCGATTTTTGGGAGTTGACAGCCAAAACCAGCACGACGATTGACTACTCACCATGGAAGTCACAGCTTTTCGACCAACTAGGCAAGTACCGCATCACCCTGAGTACAAACATCAGTGATGTTTATAAGTCCTTTACGACTGAATTCGAAGTGGTTGAGAGAGGTTTTTTCTCAAGTGTTACCTACGAGCTTTTCTTTCGTCCGATCTTTAACTTCTTGCTATTCCTGACCAGCATCTTGCCAGGATACAATTTTGGCCTGGCGATCATCGCTCTGACGCTGATCATACGGCTGATCCTACTCGTACCAAATCAAAAGGCACTGAAGTCACAGCGCTCCATGATGAGGATTCAGCCTGAATTAGACGCCATTAAGCGGAAGTATAAGGGTGATCAAACGAAGATTTCGCAAGAAACGATGGCACTCTGGAAACAGCATAGAGTGAATCCAATCGGCGGTTGCTTACCACTCCTCATACAGCTTCCATTTCTCATAGCTATTTTCTACGTTGTTCGTTCAGGGCTGAACCCTTATCAAGGTGAAATGATCTACAGCTTCTTATCCAATATTGATATCAGTCTTGTCAGCAGTAATTTTTTTGGGGTCTTACAGCTTGAGAAAATCAATGCCACCTGGCTCCCGATAAGCGTCGGATTACTCCAGTTCATTCAGATGAAGCTTTCCTTCAGTATACGCAAGCAATCTTTGGACCAGAACAAAACAAGCGTCGTCGAAGTGACTCCTGACGGTAAATCCCACTCCATAGATGAGCTTCAAGACCCCTTGAAAATGATGAATAAGACCATGATTTATTTCATGCCCGTGATGATGGGATTTGCGGTGGCAACCTTGCCGTCAGGCGTTGGTCTCTACCTCTTCGTGTCAACACTTTTTAGTCTCGCCCAGCAGTTCGCTGTGAACCGTGATATTGCCTAGCACTCCAGCTTTATACTTTTTTTATTTCAAACTATGAAAGTCGATATCGCTCAACAGCTTGTGGAGAAGGTCCTACAGCAAGGTGGTTTTGGCTACGACACGGTTTCCATTGAGGAAAGAACGACAGGGGAATACTACATTAATATCGCAACAGCTGATGCTGTTGGCTTAATTGGTCACAATGGTGAGATCCTTTTGGCCTTGCAACATGTGATCAAAAATATATTCCGAAATCAATCGACCATTGAGGAGAACGACCACGTCAAGATAGATGTCGGCTCATACCGGATGAATCAAGAGAAGAACGTAACGGATATGGCCGATCGTAAAGCACAGCAGGTGATGACGAGTGCTCATCCTGCTTCATTGCCACCCATGTCATCTTTTTTCCGTCGCCTTGTTCATGTCTACATCAAGGAAAAATACCCAACCCTCACGACCTTCAGCGAGGGAGGAGGGAATTATCGCTCCGTCGTCATAGCGCTCTCCAACAACGAAGAAATCCCCGAGTCTGCTGATCTCTACCATGATCTAGACCTCTGACCGCCTCAATCGTCTCCAGCCCATCAAGATGACGAGACTTCCTATCACGAGCAGTCCCAATTCTTCAGGACCTGATTTTGCAAGGTCACCGGCAGCTGAGTGAACATTTCCCGGCTCTGCTGCAACTGCGGCGTTACTCGGAGTCGACCCACTGAGCTCTTCTCGCCGACGAGCTAGTCGCTCCGCTAGGGTTTCCTCAGATTCCACCGGAGCTGTAGAGGCAGCATTCGTCGTAGCGAGGTCCTCTGAGGCAATCGTTATACGCTCTTCGGCATCTCCGACATTGAGCTTGAAGACAAGATCTGCGTTGCTTCCAGCAGGCATGACGGCCGTGAAATTGCTCAACGTCGTTCCATCTGGATTTTCAACATTATCAATGGTTGGTTGATCGATTCGGCCACCAGAGACCTGTGACCAATCAACAGATTGACCGTTTCTATTCGTAATGGTAGCTGAAAGAATGAAGGTATCTCCCGCTCCCGCAGTAGCCTTATCACTGGTCATAATAATACTCGTCTGTCCCGAACTCATCGCTGAAGGTGCTGTACCGGTATCAGCTGGAGGAGATATGATATCCGCTAGAGGATCTGTGGTCGGTGGTGTCGCTATAGAGGTGTTGTCCACTGGCGCTGGAGTGACCGGAGGTGCGCTCGGCGTGCAACTCGCTGGGTCAGCGCTGAAGTTTTCACCTGACTTGGTGTAGGAATTACTGACGCTGTTCTGGGCAAACAGTTCTGCAAAAGTTACCGTGACTATATATGCATTTTGGTTCGTGCCCTCAATCGAAAAGAGATAAGCTGATTGAGCTAATCCTGTGCCTCCGGTGAAACCTCCTGACAAGGTTACTTTGACATTGTCACCCTCTATTTCACTCTTATTTTCTGCTACAACAAGGTTCGTAATCGCAGGGTTTGTCTTGGCTATCGCACCAGCGAGGTCTACAGGAAGAGTTCCCGCGGCCGGTGACAAGGTCAAGACATACTTGAAGGCAATGATTGCTGGCCCATTATTAGGGTCGTCAGGATTCGATATATAGCCAATATTCACTTGCTTTTGCAAGGTATTGCAGTCGAGAAAAAAAGTCATTTTCGGATCTGTCTCTGCATGTACCTCGGACACGCTACTCCAGATGAGACTCATACTGAGCAAGATGTGAAACAGATTTTTTTTCATTTTTTGTTTTTAATCAATCCATTATATCATTTCTTTACCTAAGACTCAACTCCTTCTATGACCTCACTTACCGACATTGTCCTTATCCTCTGTTACAGCCTTTTTGCTTTTTTCCTCACATTTGTCCTTTGCCCACCCTTTATACTCTTCTTGAGGAAGTACCACATTGGCAAGAACATCCGTGAAGAAGCATCAGGAGGTGGGGCGGCTAGTCTCTTCGCCGCACTTCACGCGAAGAAGCAGGGTACCCCGACTATGGGTGGGGCTGTTGTGGTTGGTGTCGTTCTGCTGGCGGTGCTGCTGTCGCGAGTATTTACCTATTTCGGCTGGATTGATCACTCACTTTTGAATAGGAAGGAGACTTATATTCCTATATTTACCCTCATTAGTTGTGCGCTTCTGGGAGGATTCGACGACTGGCTGAATATTAAGGGTTTGTGGAATAGGGGAATTCCGGTGAAGCCAAAGTTTTTACTCTTGCTCGTGTTGTCACTGGTGGGCGCATGGTGGTTTTATTTCAAGCTGGGCTACTCCAGCGTCTATCTACCATTCTACGGCGACCTGAGTCTAGGGCCTTGGTATATCCTCCTCTTCATCGTGGTGTTCATCGCCTCAGGACACGCGGTCAATATCACCGACGGGCTCGATGGTCTGGCAGCTGGCCTTCTGATCATGTCCTTCCTCGTCTTCGGCGCCATCGCCTTCACCAAAGGTCTCCTGCTCCTCACCACGTTCTGTGGCGTTATTGCCGGTGCTCTGACGGCATTTTTGTGGTTTAACATCAATCCTGCCCAGTTCTTCATGGGCGATTTAGGATCACTATCCTTAGGAGCTACGCTGGGTGTTATCGCTTTGATCACGGACTCATTGGCACCCCTAGTTCTCGTGAGCCTTGTCTACATCATCGAGACGCTTTCTGTCATCATTCAGTTGGCTTCGAAGCGACTGAGGAATGGTAAAAAAGTTTTTCTCATTGCCCCGATACACCACCACTTCGAAAAAATAGGTTGGCCGGAGACCATGGTGGTCATGCGATTCTGGATTATCGGCGCGGTGGGCTGTGTCTTCGGATTGATTTTGGGCTTGGTTGGTTGATGATACCTCCTGATAATGAATTTTCATGCCAATTCGCATCCTCCCCTCGGTCTTGAGCGTTCCGAATGACGATGTCCAAAAAGCTATTGATGCCGTTATTGCTGATGTGGATGGTATCCACTATGACGTGATGGATGGCAAATTTGTACCCCCAACGACTTTCACCGTTGAAGACTTCAAAAGACTGAATATTGGAAAATTTACAGATGTGCACCTCATGGTCGACCACCCAGAGGATTGGGTTAATGGCTTCGCGAAGGCAAAGGCTAATCTGCTCACTATTCATTATGAAGCACAGCAAACGTCGGTTCGTGGAACCTTAGAAAAAATTAAGCGTCTCGGCTGTCTCGCTGGCCTCTCCATCAAGCCAAAGACCTTGGTGTCAGACGTGCCGGATGACTTGTGGGAATACGCAGATGTTGCGCTTATTATGAGTGTTGAACCGGGGTGGGGAGGTCAGAGCTTTATCTCAGAGGTCCTCGACAAGGTTCGATATTTGCGCATTAAATTCGCCCAAAAGGACATCAATATCGATGGTGGCATTACTGATCTGACTGGAAAGCTAGCCTGCCATGCAGGCTGCAATATGCTAGTATCGGGGAGCTATATTTTTAAGAGCGCAGATTACAAATCAGCAATAGATTCCCTGAAGAATTCTACTGACTGAAAAGGTTTTATGTATATATCTTTTCGCAGAGTTTTGGGCTTCGCGCGGAGCGCAAGCATGCTAAGCGAGCACGAAGGGAGAGTGCTCGAGAAAAGAAATATACAAAACCTTTTCTCACAATTCCCGAAACATGATTGATCTCTCAAATATCGACCAGCTGAAAAAGCATCTCAAACGTTATGGACTTTGGGCGGAGAAATCCCTAGGCCAGCACTTTCTCGTTGATACTGAAATTTTAGACAAGATTGTTGAGGCTGCCGAGCTTACCTCATCAGATCGCGTACTCGAGGTTGGCGCCGGGCCGGGTGTACTGAGTCAGCGATTGGCACCGCATGTGAAGGAGCTGATGTCACTTGAAATTGACCGAGTCATGATAGTTCCCTGGAGAGACCTCATGAAAGATTACCCTCATGCTCAAATCATTGCAGAAGATGTTTTGAAGTACATACCTGAAGACATCCCCTACAAGCTTGTGGCCAATATCCCTTACTATATTACCTCACCCATTCTCAAGCATTTCCTCAGGCATCAAGGTGTCCGCCGTCCAAGCCTCATAGTACTCCTGATGCAGCGGGAAGTCGCCGAACGCATCGTTGATCTGAAACATCCCACTTTACTGAGCTGGGAACTGCGAGTTTTTGGTGATGCGAGAATCATCTCAACAGTTTCTCCGAAGTCATTCTACCCAGCTCCAAAAGTTGAATCAGCTATTCTTCAACTCAAGCTCTACGATGAACCGAGTATCAAAGGTGTAGAGATGGAAGCCTTTTTCGAACTTTTGTCTATTGCCTACCGACAGCCGCGTAAAACCTTGTTGAACAATTTCTGTGCCTCAGGGAAGTGGGACAAGGAACAGAGTATGGATTTTTTCACCAAGTCTGGTGTTGAAGCAACACTTCGACCGCACCAGCTCAGTCTCGACAAATGGAAGCTACTTCTTCGACAAACTCTTGATGCAGAGTCTCCAAAGTCGGCTGAGTTCCTTACCCTTGATGCCTCGGTAGAGGTAATTCGATAGGAAAACCACCGCCAACAAGAGCAAAATCCAGGCAAAAGTTTTCAGATCTTCCTCGGTCTTCGTGAGCAGGGCAAAGATTGAGAGAAAAAATGAGGCGATGAACATTCCGATAGCTCCTGCGTCGATGTACTTCAGGCTCTCTTCATCATCATCCACGACGCTTGCGGTGGCAATCTTCGTGATCAAATCCGATGACAGTACGACTTCTTCAGCTGACAAATCGACCTCATTCAAGTCGTGCTTCTTGATGAGCTGAAGAAAATTCAGGAGCGCGATTTTTGTGCTCTTACCGGTAATGTAGAACTGTGAGGCCGAATCACTGACGATCTTATCAAGACTTACCTGCTCTTGATGAAACACCCTTCGGTCGATACGCTTTTCCTGGATATTGATCTCCAAAGGCCCGCTACCCTCGATACGTTGCTTGAGAATAACGGGGATAGGTTTGCCTTTGTCCATAGGAGGGAGCGTTAGGTGGTAGTTTCTTAGGTTCTTAGGTTCTTAGGTTCTTAGGTTTTTAAGAGTCGTTGTAGAAACTTCAATGATCTGTAAATACTATACCAGAATGGACGGTGAATAATATCGATTGGTTTCGGGTAATGGACTACTGAGCCTCCAAATTTTCTTTTGAAATCGGTGATACCCTTCCAGGGATGATCTTGCAGGGCTTCTTCAGGAGCGATTCCTAAGAAATCATAGGTCGTGCAACCACGTCGCTTCGCTTCGCGAATTGCTTCCCATTGGACGAGGTAGGGTGCCATGAGTTCGCGGTGTTGGTTGCCAGATGCGCCGTAATAATAGATCGCTCTCGTTGATTGAAAAGTACAAATAGCACCAGCTATAGGCCTATCATCGTGCCAAGCGATAAAAATTTCGCTGCTCCTCAGAGTCTTCAGCATAGTTTGGTAGTATGCTTCTTGGTGAGCAGAGAAAAGATCTCGCTCTTTTGTTTCCTTGAGGAGCTGGTAAAATTCGTGACAGAAGCTTTTTCTCTGATTTTCGCCCTCTGCGCGCTCAACCCGAACTCCTTTCTTCTCAGACAAGTTGATATTGTAGCGCCCCTTCCTCTTCATCTGCTCCAACAACTGCTGCTCAGTGAGGGTTAGATCCAAGAGAAGCGTTACTTCTGGCTGAATCGATGCACTGTTGGCAATTGAAACATTGGCCGGTATCTGCATGGGCTGCTCAGGGTCAATTCTTGTGAAAACTAAGCGATGATGTTTCGCTGGTTGTTCTAATTCTCCTAGAAGAATTCCTAATTGGTGAAGCTCTGCGCTTGGACCGCGCGGAACATATCCATAGCTTAAGCCAAGAAAGAGGGGATGAATGATCATCAAGGCTGTTTCACCTTCACTACCAAGTCTCAGTGCCTTATGGCCAAGAGCTTTCTGAAAATTTTCCCAATCATGGCTTTGCCAAAGGTTTGGTGTCTTCATAACAACTATTTGAGGTTTACCTTAAGCCGTTGCACGAGGGTGCGTTCTACGGGGTTAGGGTCGGAAGCATTGCCGCTGACATCCTTCAAATCCTTGATGATGAGCTGATAGTGCTCTTCGTACTGGGAAGTCACGCCCTGTAGGGTCAGCCAAAGATCACGCCCCTCAAAGCGTATTGATGATACCACGACCGTGTCGTGCTGTGGGTTTTTTTCGTCGAGGTCAACCAGGGTATAGTTCTGGGGGTTAAGAACAGTAGCCGTGTCAAGCACCTCATTCACACGCACATTGATTTCATCAAGTGCAGTAAATTCTTGCCAAAGAATGATAGGGCCGTGAGTGTCTGCTGATGGCCGGATATTGAAAAACTTATTAGTAGAAAGGTCGCCGGTCCAGAGAGCCAAATTTTCAAAAATTTGCATTGACGTGATCTCCAAGAGCTCAGGAGAAAAATTCTCAAGGCTACTATCGTTCATTTCTTTTACCGCAACTCTCCAATTGCTATTATGGTCACCTGGCTGGCTTGCGATGTGTAGGCGATAGTCGAGGGGGTCAATGGTAGTAGGGAGTCGGTAGCGGTAAGTGAGCGATACGGCGTCACCAGGCTTCATGCGGATAGTATCGGCAAAAACAGAAAAACCGAGATCCTCGAAGACCTCTGTAGCTCTCAGACGGTCACCACTCGAACTCTCCAATGTCGAATCCAAGGGCACATAGACTCTGATGTAAGCCTGATAAATGTCAGACTGAATATTATAGCTGCCGAGGTGCTGGAGCCTGACCTCCAAGGTCGAAGTGTAATCCGCCGGATTGGAGAAATCTGCTAAGTAACGAATATCCTTCGTCATATAGCGATCGGCCTTACGACCACCGATATTGGCAATATTGACATGTAAAAAATCATTGCTGGGCTCATTGGGAGGTAGCACACCAGTCATAGTAAGGGCATCGAATTTTTTCTGAATCGATGGGGAGGTATGGTAGCTAAGGATATGCTTCTCCAGGGCTAATTCAGCCAGACTGAGGGATAGACGATGATAATCGAGGGGACTACGAACGATGACCTTCGTGAGGGAACTCACGAAAGGCTTAAGAATATTTTTACGAGATTTGAGTTCTTCGACATTGTGCGTATCGACATTCTTGGAAATTCGCTGAGTGTTCGAGAAGAAATTAGCATCGTCAAAGGTGACGTCCTCTACAGTGACAGGACCATAATTTTTAAGGAGCTCTTCAATAACCTGAAAATCAAGGCTAAAGACGCCGTCAATGCTTTCATTCGGGTACGATTTTTGATACAAGGCGATGATGTCAGCACTGCTTTTGGAGAAATCTGGTGAAAAATTCCCGTCACGAACCGTCCACCCTGCGAAGAAGGGGTCACGGCTCCCTATGAGATAATCAAAGGGCTCAGGGGCAGGAACTTTTGGACTTGGGTCAGGAATCTGATAGGAATCGAAGACCTCTATACGAGGGTAGCCGAAGAGAGTATCGATCTTCGCTACCGCCGTGATGAAACCACCAGTAGGCCGTAGTTCGTTATTATTTTGCAGCAAGACGAGGTAGTGCTGTGATCCAAAAAACCCCATCAAGTAAGGTATGTCCCAAAAGAGTGTACGGAATGGCCCAAGGACCGTGTAGATGAAAAGGCTTGTAGAGAGAACGATGAAAAGGAGAAGAGAGGCGAAGACAAGGATTATTTTCTTTTTCGTCCTTTTTTTCATTGACCACGAAAATTACTGCCCAATAATGATACCCTCATCTGCCCGAAACTTGTAATTTTTTTAGAAGTTTATACAATGTCTGAGCTGCTGTCAGAGTCCTTCGGGTTGGTAGCTCAGTTGGTAGAGCAGAAGCCTCTTAAGCTTTTGGTCCTGGGTTCAAGTCCCAGCCAGCCCACCATTTCCATTCCCATGAAAATCTTCTTTCTCGGAGACATTGTCGGGAGGTCAGGCCGGAGCGTCATTAAAAACCACCTCCCCAAGATTATTGAAGAATTTACGCCAGATTTAGTGATCGCCAATGCTGAGAACTTGGCAGGCGGTAAGGGTACGAACCGAAAGACCATCACGGAAATGATGCAGGCGGGAATTGATGCCTTCACAGGCGGCAACCATAGTTTCGCCATAGCTGAGGGGCATGAGATCTTCGAAAGGAATGACCTGCCTATCGTGAGACCTGCGAATTTCCCCGAGGGTACGCCTGGTGTAGGGTGGAAGCTCATTACAGGAAAGTCACAGAAGCGTCTGTTACTGATCAACGTCCTTGGAAGGAACTTCATGGCACAGCACATGGACTGCCCTTTTCGGTCTATAGAGGCTATCCTCGCTCATGTTCCTCGTGAGGATTATGACGCTTCCTTGATCGACGTGCATGCAGAAGCCACCAGTGAAAAGCAAGCGCTTCGTTGGGCCTTCGACGGTAGGGTATCAGCGGTCATCGGGACGCACACCCATGTCCCCACAGCCGACGCTGATGTTTCTGATCAGGGTACGGCCTTTCAAGCTGATTCAGGGATGAATGGCTCACTAGACTCCTGTATCGGGGTCAAAAAAGAAATTATTATCAAGAAGTACCTGACTCAGCTTCCCGTCACCAATGAGCTCATGCATGAAGGCAGAATGCAGATGAACGGAGTCCTTATTGAAATCGATGACATGGGGAGAGCAATGAAAATTGAGCACCTCAGGAAAGTAGTGTAATTTTACATCATGCTGAAACGACTGACACTCATCGTATCATTCCTCTTAGTCGCCACCATCGGTTATCGATTCGGAGAGCAAAGCTCCACCCTTTCTGCGGAGCCAAGCTTAGATTTCAGTACATCAGAGCAAGTATGGGACGTCGTCCAGCGAAACTATCTTCGTCGTGACGATTTTGATCCTCAGGCGCTGAAGTATGGCTTGGCAAAAGGCCTCATAAGCTCGCTTGGAGATAGTCACTCTGACTACATGGATCCAGAGGAAGCCAAGGCCTTTATGACCTCACTCAATGGAGACCTGCAAGGCATCGGAGCTGAGCTACGCCTGAAAAATGATATGGTCACGGTGATTAACCCTATCCCAGGATCTCCAGCAGAGAAGGCCGGCATACGTCCTGGTGATATTATTATCAAGTTGGACGGAAAGAGCCTAAGTCGAGTCACGGATTTAATCGAGATCGTGTTGATGATCCGTGGTCCGAAGGGCACGAGCGTCGTACTTACGGTCATTCACGAAGATGACCCCAAGCCAGTGGATATCGAAATCACCCGTGATGAGATCCACCTCAAGTCGGTGGAGTGGTCTGAGAAGGTTTTCAATGGTAAACCAATCGCGTATGTGAAGCTCAGTGCTTTCACAGAGGACATCGGAAAAGAATTTGACAAAGTCATTACAGAGATCATACGAGGAGCTTATCAGCACCTTGTTCTTGATCTGAGATACAATGGAGGAGGCTACCTTGAGGGCTCGGTGGACATTCTCTCTCACTTCATCGAGGCTGATGAGCCTGTGGTCTTCATTAAAGATAGAAATGGTGAAATTCCGAGAAATACCATTCGCAAGCCGACGAAATACCGCGGTAGTATTGTGGTACTCGTCAATGACTCGTCAGCTTCTGCCTCAGAGATCATGGCTGGAGCACTTCGTGACTATGATCTCGCGAAGATCATCGGCGTGAAGACTTTTGGCAAAGGATCAGTTCAAGAGGTTCATCCGTTCAGTGATAAATCGATGCTTCGCCTCACCATTGCGGAATGGATGACCCCTTTGAAGAAGAGTATCGAGGCTGTCGGGATAGAGCCTGATCAGTTCGTAGAGCTTGATTTTGATGCCTTCAAGGACGGAAAAGATAATCAGCTAGATGCCGCCCTGGAGTTTCTGGGGACCAAGAGTTGACTTTCCCGGACAGGTTGACTAAAATCTCTAGGCGTATTTCATAAGCCTTTTTTTGAAAGCACTCCGCAAGAATGAAGAAATCAGGTCTTTGGCTGTCCGGGTGATCGGCCCAGATGGTGAAAAATTGGGTCTCATGCCCATCGAGAAGGCCATCGCCGCAGCTCAAGAAGCCGGAACGGATTTGGTGGAAGTCTCTCCCAAATCTCAGCCACCGGTGTGCAAAATGATGGACTACGGCAAATACCTTTACAAGATCAAGAAGCAGGACCAGCAGCAAAAGAAGAACACCAAGAAGACCGCTGTGAAGGGCATACGACTCGGAATCAGCACCGGTGAACATGACCTGGCGGTGAAGCGCAAGAAGGCGGAATCCTTTCTCAAGGACCGCGACATCGTGAAAGTCGTCATCATCTACAAAGGCAGAGAGCTAATGCACAAGGAGCTCGGAAGACAAAGAATGGTTGATTTCGCCCAATCACTGGCAGAGATATCCGAAATCGATAGCCCCCCTCGTCACGCTGGATTTCAGACCGTCATGGTCCTCAGCCCCAAGAAATAGTTACCAGTTATCAGTTTTATTCAACACTCATGAAGCAAAAGACCCGATCCTCGGCCAAGAAGCGAATCCGTTTCACGGGAACAGGCAAGATCAAACATATGAAGGCTTCACGTCGCCATCTTCTTCAGCAGAAGTCCAGCAAGCAAAAGAGACTTGGCAAAACTGGGAAAGCGGTGTTACTCTCACAAACCTTCAATTACCAGGTCCGAAAAGCCATGCCTGGCTGCTAGCATCCTAATCACCTAAGAGCCTAAGAACCTAAGAACCTAACCCCCTCCCCATGTCTAGAGTAAAACGAGGAATGATGGTCAAGGCCCGCCACAAGAAAGTCATCAAAATGGCCAAGGGTTTCAAGTATGGACGATCGAAGCTCTTCACGTTGGCCAAACAGGCGGTGATGAAAGCGGGAACGAATGCTTATAGAGATCGACGTCTGAAGAAAAGAGATTTCCGCACGCTTTGGAACAATCGCATTAGTGCTGCTGTGAAGCCTCTTGGTCTCAACTACAGCAGGTTCATCAACAAGCTGTTTACCAAACAGGTCATTCTCAATCGGAAAATGATCTCCGAAATCGCTATACACTACCCTGAGGTTTTTGAGGGTATTGTGAAGAGTGTGAAGGAATAGGAATGACAATTAGTTGATGGTCACCTTCTTCATCAGAACAGGGGTATTTGGCGTGTCACTCGTGGTCTTCACCTTGGTGATCGCGTCTACGACCTCCATACCTTTCACGACTTTTCCGAAGACCGGGTGCTGTGAGCTTTTATTGGGCTGCCCCGGGACAATATCGAGAAAACTGTTGTCTTTTACGTTGATGAAGAACTGGCTCCCATTGGTGTTCGGGCCTTTATTCGCCATAGAGATCGTTCCGCGTACATTACTTGAGAGCCCCGCGACAAATTCACCGGGAAGCTCTGTTCCTGGCCCTTTGTAGCTATACCCGCCAGTGCCGTTCTTATTCTCAAAGTCACCACCTTGGATCATGAAATCAGGGATCACGCGGTGAAAAGGCACACCATTATACTTACCAGCCTTGGCGAGCTCGATGAAGTTCTTGCTGAGGTCAGGGATTTCTTTCTCGTAGATGACGAGCTCTATCGTGCCGAGGTTCGTCTCGATGAGGGCGTGGGGATTACTGGCATTTGATTCAACCATAGCGGTGGGAGTAGGTGTGGGAGTTGGAGCGGTGGGGGTCGGCGCGTCTGGCTTCGAGCAGGCCGTAAGGGTAAAGGCTATGAGGAGTGAGGTCAAGCTGACGGAGAGTTGGCGAGTCATAGGGTTACATTAAATAAACAAGGATCGAATCGTAGCGATAATACCATAGGCCATCAGGGTCACGGCAAGGCCAATGAGTGAATACGTGAAAATTGTTTTCCCTTCCTCGAGTCTCGACTCGTCACCACCGGAAATAATCATGATGAAGCCCCCAATGATCAGTGCCGTGACGGCAAGACTCGTGACCAGGGTGATCATCCAGTTGGCAATCTTGTTGGTCACATCCAAGAGCGAGAGCTTTTTTGCCGCCTGCCCGGTGGGCCGGAAGATCTCCGAAACCGGGAAGGTCATGCCTTTGTTGATGGTTTGCTCAGCGTAGGTGAGAAGTGAAATTTGCTCGCGGAGTTTGTTTTCTGCGGCTATCTGAGCTGCCTTCTTATCTTCAATACTTGCGCAGGGGGTCGTAGTCACTTGACAAGTCTCAACAGCTTGCTTGGCTTTCAGTAATTCTCCATAAAGGCCATTTGCGGATTTTTGCTGATCAATAATTTTTTGCTCTTCAGGAGTGCTAGCTTTCTTTTGAGATAATTCAGTACCTTTAGCTTCATTGGCCTTAATCAGTTCTTTGTAGTAAGCATTGATTTTTTCTTCGCGCTTAAACGGGGTAGCCTCAAGCTTTTCATTGGCCTTAGTGACCTCAGTATTAGAGGCATCGTATGATGATTTTGCCTTATCATAAGCTTGCTGCTGTGTATTCAATTTACCTTCTTCTGCAGTAGTATCTCCTCCTTTGGCCTTAGCCTTAGACAAATCATCTTGGGCGGATTTGAGAGCAGTTTCCTCAGCCTTCAACTGTGTGTCATTGGCGTCCCTTTGTGCGACAGCTTTATCTTTCTGATTCTGCAGTTGGTCAGCTTCTGCCTTTGCATCCTGAGCTCTCTTTAGAGCGGCAGCACTTTCAGCTGCTTTTTGTGTTGTTGTTTTCGGTGCAGGGGTCGTAACATCCGTCTTAAACAAAAAATCCATCGAGGTACCGATGATCGTCTGCGACATCACGACATACACCAGCGGCACCCCGATCAGAACCGCCAGAATGATATTCATGGAGCTCTTCTTTTTCATGTTAGCAATCGTGAAGAGATAAAGTCCGTGATTTCGCGGTGGAATCTCGCTTCGGAAAACTTCTCAGCATGAGCTTTGATCAGTTCACTATTCCAGTTCATCTCCTCAGCTCTTTCAACCGCCTTGGTAAGGCTGGCAACTGATTGCTTGTCAAAAAATAGTCCCGTCTTCCCTTCAACGACGGTTTCGACGGCTCCACCTTCACGATAAGCGATCACAGGCCTGCCGCTGGACATACATTCTACCGGAGTGATGCCGAAGTCTTCTATTTGCGGAAAAATTAAAGCTTTGCATTCTCGGTAAAGTTTTTTTAACTCCGCATCATCAACCCTTCCCAGGAAGCGGACATTCTTCTGCGCTCCCTTCTTCAATTTTTCCAGTTCTGGACCAGTGCCAACGATCAGAAGCTCTTTCCCAAGCCTATTGAAGGTCTCAATGACGAGGTCAAAGCGCTTGTAGCCGATGAGCCTGCCAACCATCAAGTAGTAGTCTCCTGGAATACCAAGACGGTAGTCTTCGGTTGCGACGGGGGGGTAAATCACCGTTGACGGCTTGCGATAGTACTTCTGGACCCGTTCACCGATGTATTTGGAATTCACCAGGAACTGATCAACACGATCAGCGCTTAGGCGATCCCAGATGCGGATCTTGTGGATGCGCTTCTTCACGGCATTATGCAGGAATTCCGGAATGGATTGTAAACGATATTCCAATTCCCAAGGCTCCCAGGCATAGCGCATGGGAGTGTGGCAATAGCTAATGTGAATGGTCTCGGGCTTGGTGATAACCCCCTTGGCCACGGAATGAGACGAACTGATGACGATATCATACTCATTCAGGTTCAGAGACTCGATCGCCATAGGCATCAGGTGGAGCATCCAGGGGTGCTTCTTTTTGGCAAAGGGGATTCGTTGCAGATAGGAGGTGTAGATGGTGACGTTTTCGAAACCTTTGGCCCTGGATTTATCGTACAAGGTCGTGTAAATCGGCGCTTTCGGGAAGAGACGGTGCAGGCTCATGATCACCTTCTCAGCTCCTCCGAGGTTGGTGAGCCAGTCACAGACGATGGCGATTTTTTTGTTGGTAAGGTCCGTTGTCATCACACCATAAAATTGCTCCAATCATACCGTAATTGCACGGCTGTGCGACGGAATGGGTTTGACGACGAATGTAAAATCATGGTGGAGGGAGGGGGAGTCGAACCCCATGAGCATAGATGGTAAGCCATGCTGCTGGACCGCCAGCTCTCCCCCCACGCTGGACAACTATAACAACCGAACATGAAGGAAAGATGAAGGCATGATGAATGCGCTTGACAGCGTGTTAGCAACAAAAAAAGACCCCTTCGCAGGGGTCCGACTCCTAGTGTTTGTGTGCTCGATCGAGACACACAATGCAGCAGGCTTACCATCTACCTAATTCTATCAAATTTTTTTCCAAAGTCAACTTCCCATTTTTTCCACCTTCATGCATAGTGGATTTAGAATGAGATTGCCGCGCTTCGCTCGCAATGACAATTTTACTAACCCCCCACACCATGTTCGACGCTATCAAATCGCAGGATCTTGATATTTACAACGCCATAGAAGCCGAGTGTAAGCGTCAACGGGATGGCATCGAGCTGATTCCATCGGAGAACTATGTTTCCCAAGCGATTTTGGAAGCCAGCGGCTCCATCCTCACCAATAAGTACTCTGAGGGTTACCCCCGCAAACGCTACTATGGAGGTCAGCAAAACATCGACACCATCGAAGAGATCGCTATCGACCGGGCCAAGAAGCTCTTCGGCTGCGAACATGTGAATGTGCAGTCCTATTCCGGATCTCCAGCCAACGCGGCGGTGTACTTTGCCCTCTTGAATTTCGGGGACAAGGTGATGGGGCTGAAGCTCGATCATGGAGGTCATATCACCCATGGATTACCGATCTCGTATTCCGGCAAAGCCTACTCCTGGATTCCATACCTGGTTGAAGAAAATGGCATCATTGATATGGATAAAGTCGAGGCTAGCGCCATGGCCGAGAAACCAAAAATGATCGTCGCCGGATTCTCCGCCTACCCGCGCAATATGGATTGGAAGAGGTTTGCCGCCATAGCTGAAAGGGTCGGCGCCCTCTCCTTCGCCGATATCTCCCATGTGGGAGGTCTGATCGCCGGGGGAGTCATTGACAGTCCTGTACCTTACTTCGACGTGGTCATGACTACCACTCACAAAACCCTGCGCGGACCCCGCTCAGCCATCATTATGTGCAAAGAGAAGCATGCCAAAGCCATTGATCGCGCCGTGTTTCCCGGTATGCAGGGCGGTCCTCACGACCACACGACAGCAGGAAAAGCGATCTGCTTCGCCGAAGCGCTCAAACCGGAATTCAAAGACTATGCCACGCAGGTGATTAAAAATGCGCAGGCCCTCGCAAAAGTCTTGATTGGTCATGGATACACGCTCGTCTCTGGAGGGACCGATAATCATCTCCTGCTCGTTGATCTGACGAATAAGGGGATTACCGGGAAGCAAGCACAGGATGCTCTCGATATCGCCGAAATGACGGTGAATAAGAACACCGTTCCCTACGATACTCGCTCACCCATGGACCCTTCTGGTATCCGTCTTGGCTCCCCAGCGGTCACCACCAGAGGATTCAAAGAGAAGGAAATGGAACAAGTAGGGGAGTGGATCCACCGTGTGCTTTCCGACATCAACAATACCGAGCTCCATCATCAAATCGCCAAAGAAGTGGCGGAGCTGTGCAAGGACTTTCCGGTCGCGGGGACGAGGGGCTAGTCACTTTGGTTATTTAGTCACCTTGATGGTAAATTTCTGCACTTTTCCAGAGCGGCCATTGATGGACGGTGTGATCTCTACTTCATGATCACCCTTTTGCAAACTTTGACCAGCGTTCACAACACCACCAGCACTCAAAATATTTTGCCGATTCTGCGGTCCCTTGGTAATTTTCACAGAATAGGTCACTCCAGGGACTTGCGTGAAATTGATAGCGACTATTCCAGCTCCGACAGGTGCATTTGGAAATACTCTCGGGTTGGCGTCGTTAATCTGGACATCTGGTACTGGTTGGAGAGGTGGGTCGATGGTAAGGGTGACAGTAGCAGGTGTGATCGTTTTGATTCGTCGATCTGGAGCATGCACTACACTCAATTCAGAGGTAAAAGTTGCGCTATAAACTGCAGGGTCCAGTGCTTCACCATCCTTCAGTCTAAGCTCCCTCTCATTCAGAAATTCAAATTTGTTGGAAACATCGAGACCGGTCGACGAGTTCGTCACCGTGAAGGCGTACGTCTGTCCTGGCTGGCGGTCGATGGTGGCTATGGATCTCGTACCAGCAGTGGTAGGCCTGACATTTTCATACGGCAAGGTGACATCTCGACTGCCGGTAACTCCAATCTCAAGTGCAGCGGTTGGTGGCTTCAAGGCAATAGTGATCGGAAAACTCTTCGTCGTACTTACTCCCTGAATCTCATCCACTTCAACAGTCGCCGATACTGGTGGGTTGCTCAGACTGTAGACGAACACCTCTCCCTTCGGGACGATGATTGCTCCCGTTTTCGGATCAAATTTCAAATATTTTGGAAGTCCAGTGACATCCATCTTCATATTGGCCTGGAGCTGGAGGTAGCCAATGATGCGATCCTGGCTTCCGGCCACAATGTCGGAGGTGGTGAAGAGGACCAGGGCATTATGTCCACTATCACTGCCATTCTCGAGGAAGGTGGCTTTCTGAGGGTCTGTATCCTTATGGATGTTGATGGTGATGGGGGTCTCCTTCCAATGGCGCTGTTGACCGTTCCTGGCAAAATGATTCGGCAGGATTTTGCAGAGCTTGGCATGGTGAGTACCAACTTTCAATCCACTATTTGCCTCGAGGGATATTTCAGTACCAGCAGAGTCGACCACAACACCAGTCGGTGCACCGGAGAGGGTGTACTCGTAGTCAGCTTCTGAAACGACATCGACAATTTTCTGTTGATTGGGCTTCGCCACAAGATCACCTGAATAGAGATCAACAACAGCACCCTCGCTGCTATTCGGGAGTCGGAGTAAGGGAGCTCGGATGGGCTTCAAGGGTTCTTCAAATGAACGCATATCACTGAGCTCATTCGATGATTGTGTTTGGAGTTCAACGGCTCGCTGAGTGAGGAGAGCAAGTCTCCTTTCTTCAGGACGGCTGGCAGCAGTATTCTTCTTATACTCATCACTCTGTTTATACGTATCGTGAGCCTGGCTCGCGTCTTGCATCTGAATTCTTAGTTTACTCACTTCTTGCTCCTTCTTTTCCTGCTTCTCACGCCACTCAAGATGCGCGACATAGTATCGAGCGGTCTCAATCGAGAAAGGATCGCTAGCTTTCGCAGCGACGAGATCTGCCAACACTGAACGAGCTTGCTGCATTGGCGTCGGTGCTGGCCTGGCCGGGGCAGCCTTTGACTCACAGGCTGCTGTTCCACCAATGAGTGCTGCGCTGAGGGCAAGCTTCCCGATATGACCGAGCACACCCTTCTTGATCCGTGCCGTCACGGAGTCGGTGGGCGCACGAGGAGACTTCGGCAAATCATCGAAGGAATCTTGGTCAAGACGAGAACTCATGTGCTGATAGTTATTCTCTATTTTTCAACGTTGATCTGGACCGTTTCAGTTTTGTTATCACCATCTACGTTGCTCGTCGTCAGAGTGAGGGTTGATCGCCCTGGAGTAAACGCAACATCAGCAAGAACTTGATTATTATTTTCTACCCGAACCGAGCTTGATGCATCAGTACCATCTTCAAGGGTAAGCTGAGCAGTAAGGGTTACTCCTGCAGGAGGGGCGGTAATTTCCGAGAGTACAGTATTCTTTGGTGCAGCTGGAAATACTCTCACTAATTTGCCTACGACAGCAATCTTTGGCACTGTTACAGGTGCAGGCGATACGGTAACCGTGAGCGTACTAGTACTAGTCATTACTGGAAATTTCGCATGCTTGGCAAGGACGGTGAGGGTGTATGTGTCAGATGCAGTCGTCATACTCATAGGTATGATTACTTTTCCATCTTTTATCACGAATATGTCAGCAGCGATGGCCTTACCAGCTGAATCCTTGACGCCAGTAATACTGTATTCTACATCATTTTGAGCAGCTATTTTGCCGACAATGGTATCTGCTTTTCGTCCTAGGGTCGGGTATTTCACGGTGGCACTATTGACACGAGCTGCACCACCTTCAAACATCACGGGGTCAGGCTGGGTCGGACCTTCGATGGAGAGTTTGAGACCCGTGTCCTTTGACTTAGTGTCATCATCTAGACGAGTCATTTTGACGGTAAAGCTCACTGTTGTATTTTTTCTAATCTTCTTGCCAGTTAGCAGGCTCAGTCGCTGAGTCACAGGGTCATAGCTGATACCAGCGCTCGTAAGGGGATTTACATCAGCTATTGCCAACGACATATTCTCTGGAACCTCAAGCTTAGCGAGTACCAATGGAGACTTGCCGGCAATAAGTTCCTTTTCAGTCGTGTAGTAACGGAAGGTATCTCCTGATGTTCCCTTGAAGCGTGTATCTCCGGGAAGAGTATCAGCCTTCACCTCAAGTGTGAGAGGAGCAGACTCCGTGACTTCTTGTGCGGTACCGACTTTCGTCTCACGAATGACCCTGAAATCGAGCTTAGCCGGTGCAGCTATATTCTTACCTTTCTTAAGAACAAGCCTAGAAGGTGTACCTGTAGAATCGATAATGGCAATGTCACCAGCAGGATCGATACGATGACTCCAGCCCGCCGATGGTGCTGGAAGTTGAGCAATATTCAAGTCGTCAGAAGCCGCATCGAGGTCTCCATTGTACGTTGCCAAGCTTCGCAAAACCTTTCCAGTGCTATCCTTTAATTCAAATGGAATACTGGGTTTACCCTCATCAAGAGTCTTCAGTTCTTGTGCCCGGTCGTCTCGGTGCTGCAATGCTCTTGCCTCAGCGGCTCTGAGTTCATCTTCTTTAGACTGATTTTTCGTACCGTCTTGGCGAAAGGTATCGAGTAGCTGGGTGGCATCATGAAGATCCGTGACGGACTGCTTATAGTCTTTCTGGATTTGTAGCCGCTTTGCCTCCCACTTGGCAAGTTCGACGGTGTAGCGAAGCTTTCGCTGAGGCAGCGAATCTGGAGCTGATGCTTCCTTGATGGCTGTGAGCTCTTTCAATCGAGGATCATCAGCAGGCTTCGTGGTGTTGGTCGCACAGCCAGCCATGGCGAGAGCAGCGTAGGCAATAGCTCCTGCATAGCCAGAAAGCCTCTTATTGACTCGTGATGATGGCTTCTTCGGAGGGGTGGCCTCGGGAGGGACCGATGAAAGTTGATCAGAAGTATTCATAGAGAGAGGTTAAATAAATTATAATATTAATTACTTCAAAGTGATTTCAATGCTCCCGGCTAAAGTGTTAGCAGCAAGAGCTGGGATTGTAACACTAAGATTAGCTTTTGTCAATTCCTGATTGTCAGCTGTAAATATAAGCTCATCTTTCGCAGGATCCTTAGTAAGAGTGCCGAGATTCACCCTCGATTTGGCAGAGGTGTCAATAAGCACAAGCTTCAGATCATCACCTGACTTCTCGATTTCATAATTTCTTCCCACAGCTGGATTCTTGTTACCAATCACTTTTGGTTCAATAAGATAGCCAATATTTTTTGCGGGGTTAGTAGCATGAAGTAGGGTTACACCATTCTTTGAGCCTTGCATTGCAACCGCCAAATACTTCGGGGCGAGCTGGAGTTCGATAGGTTGCATCACGGGGTTGGAAGGCGGATTCACCGTGGACTTCGGCACCCGTAAGATATACACCTTCGCCTTTTGCAGGTTTTTATCAGCTTTATCAGTCTCAACTTTGAGATCAGCCTTCTTGATCTCCACGTGGTCAGCTGATGTCAAGGGTTTCCACACAACACCCTCTACACCACTTGGTGATTGATAGGAAATGAAATAATCGTAACCTGCTGACTGGCCAACTGGGCTCAATATACCAATAGAATTTGTAATGAGATTAAAACGAATATCATCTTCATCGACGACCTTTTGCTTGCCAGGATCAGCCCAGCGAGCTCCATCCGGATCACGAGTGAGGATACCTCGAGTCGCTGGCTTTTGATTCAAATATTGTTCCGTCTTGCTATTGAGAAGTTGAATGAAAGCGGCGGTCTTGTCAGTATAAGGAAAGGAATTAATCGCAGTGGTATGTGAGATCCCAGTGTCGTTGGCGACTATATCCGACCAACTTCCAGATTTATAATAAGTTTTGTTATCAATAGCGTCTTGCGTAAAGGTAAGTTTCTCTTGGCCTTCCAATAGGCGGTTAATCTGAAGTGCCATATACAGAATTTTATCGAGATCGCTGGTTGGGACCTCAACAGAAACCGACCCAGTTGCCTCGATCTTGAAGGTTGGAGCGTTCGGAGTACCGCCTCGGACAACGGCGGTAGAGCCACCATTGCTGATCACCTCCCATCGATTGGTGGCATTCGAAGCATCGACACCGTTTGGCATGATGAAGGCCTGATCGACTCCGGCTAATTTTTTCGAAGTTTCTAAATTACTGAACCAGACATTATCCTGCTCTCGAATTTCCGGTGAGCTAGCATCAGCCCTACTCTCTTTTCCTTTCTCCTCACGACGTTTGATATTCAGGGTTATTTCCCTACCATTCACGGTCTGGCCAGATGCGCTGATCGCATCGATTGAGAAGGAGAGCACGCTGCCTTTGTCTTTCGAATTGAGCGTGAGACTCGGGTCGACCCAAACCCTATTGCTCTTGTCATCAACATGGATTTTTGCAAGATCTGCTGCTGACAAGGCTATGTTATTAAGCTTAGCGACGGTACCAAGCTTTTTCGTGATACCCTCTGGTGTTGGCTTCAACTCCGCGATAAATTCTGGTGGTTTGTCAGCGCCCCCGATATCGCCAAGGTAAAGGGTGTCGGTATTCTCCAGCTTGCCTCCGACAACGATCTGAGTATCTTCTAGTGTCGCTGGCTCGATCATTTCGAGGTCAACGGAATGATCGACAGGGACCTCAGAGCCCGGGGCAGCTCCTACCTTTCCGACGAGGGTCGTCCATTGGAGCCTCTGACCAGGTGAGGTAATGTTGATATCGGGCTGACCAGCTTTCAACTTCACTTCATCACCAGCAATCTCGACCTGATATTCAGTATTTCCGATTTTTGCCTTACCATCCTTGACCGCTCGGGTAACTGCTCGATCTCGACCTGGGGCCAAAGGCTTGAGTCGGGTGATAACACCATTTGCCTGAATCTTGCCGACTCTGATGGTTTCGCCACCATCAACTAACTGGGCATCTGTCGCGGCTGGAGGAGAGTATTCGGGGATTATTATTTTTAATGAAGGCATTTTGATCGCATCCATATCTAAATTTTCACCCTTCATATTTATCTCAAGAGTAGCTCCAGGAGTGAGTTCGTTAGTCCAAGTAGGATCAGTGGAATGATACAATTGAAGTATTTTATCTGTTGTGTCAACTTTTAAATCTATCCTCTTTTTTACACCGTTTTTAACGACGAATGCCTCATCAACATCTATAGAATCAATACCACTTCTCTTATCATTGAAATGAGCAAGGTCGATAGTGTTACCTTGTGTGACTGTTGCTCCAGCTAGGCTCTCTGGGAGAGCGCCATTCGTAATATCCGTGAGCTCAATATCCTTCTGCTCTGCTGTCTTCAGAAAGTCTTGAACATCAATCGTGATATTTTTGGTGATCGGCTTGGAATTTGGTTTACCAGGAATAGTGCCGGTGAGGGTTAAGCTAATGAGACGCTGTCCAGTAACAGTATCTGGTTCAATATCCTTCTTCACACTGATGCCATTCACTTTGTGAAAATCATTCAGCCAATCAGTATATTTGTCTGCTGGCCAACCACCAGGCGTGCCTGTAGCCTTCCACTCGACTTCGCTGTTCGGGGTGTTGAAATTGACCAGAGTATTATTGGCTGAGAGTTTTCCTTGTCGTAGAACGTATTTCCCTTCACCACCCTCTTCAGGTACATCCATGACACTGATATCCTTCTCCGTCGGATCAGCTGGGTAATCAACCTTCATGTCGACTTTCTTTTCGACACCAGTTGGTTTATTAGATGAGTCGAGGAGCTCGACGACCACACTCACGACATTTCCAGGCTTGAGCACAGTGAGAGCATTGTTCATTCCAGCTGGTGGATTTGCACCGTGATCTACGTAACCTAGAGTATTGCCGACCACCTGAATGTTGATTGGCTGGTTGGTCGGTGTCAGCTTACCTGCCTTGTCACCGAAGACCTTGGTCTCACCAGCCTTGAGCTGATACTTGTACCCTGGCCGTGGTGGAGAAAGCTCCGCCATAGTCGTGGCATTCGGGGCAGCTGAAGGCTTGAGAGATGATACTTTGTGGTCAGAGTTTTCGAACTTAATCTCTCCTGCCTCAGGAGCTGACTTCGGCTGAATGACCACGGTCATTTTTTCGTAAGTCTTCTTGCCATCATCTCCGGTGTTTTCGATGAGCACGGAATAGCTCCCTTCGAGCAGTGCTTGGTCAAATTGGTCATTGGTAGTTCCAGTATTTCCATCGGTATCCGGGTCTACGAGCAACGCATGCTTCGAATCATCGATCTTGAAGTTTCTATTGATGGGTCGATCATCGAGGCGCGTCTCGACAACTTTTCGGGACTTGATGCCAGGCTGCTTGTCAGCGACTCTCGTCAATGTCTGTGGTGTATCAGCTTTCTTCACCGTAAACTCACCCCATTTCAACTCTGAACTGTATCCCTCTCGAAGAAGCTCCTTGGTTCGGTCTGGAGCTTCAGTGCGTTTCTCAGAAGGTGCTTTTGCCACCTCCTTCGTCTCCTTTTTTTTCTGAGCATCCTTGACCTTATCAAAACTCTCCTTCGTAAAATCATTGCGGCTTGAGGTATCACCCATCCTGTCCGCAAAAAATTTGAACATCTCACCGAGGGGCATGGCGAAGGAGCCGCCTGAACCCTCAGCACCTGTTTTGCTGTAACCTTCGGCGTGTTTTGCAGCAAATTCATCAAATTGCTTATCAAACTTCGCGGCCATGTCGCTCTGAAGACCTGGGAAATCTCGGTAGTTTCTCTTGTCGCCAGAAATGAACGAGCGTTCGTAGAGCTGGTTCTTGATCATTTGCGCAAGCTCATCCGCGCTTGGTGGAGATTTGTTAGCATTACCTTTCGCAGCATTTCTCTGAGCATCGCTGAATACCGGATCTCCTGCTTGTTTATCGGTATCGAGGAATCGCCAGGCAAGCTTGCCTGATCCAGCACCATTCGGGTCATAGACCTGAACTCGGCCGACCACATTATCGATGGAGTAGATATTTCCACCTTCCTGCCAGTAGTTGAAATAGGCCGTGGGACCGCCTGCTGCATTCGGATAAGCGATGCCAATATCAGTGATAGAGATAGCCTTATCGAGGGTGGTGGCAGCCTTGGTTTTGTCCAGCATCTTGGCGCACTTACACATTTCGTAGAAGGTCTCCACGATGTCCTTGAAGCTCTCTCGAGTGATGGTGCCTTCAACCGCCAATTCGCGTTTGGCGAGTTGGGATTCGAGAGCTGTGCCGATCCGAGTTTTCTCAGCAGGAACTAATCCTGTAGCATCAAGTGTTTTCACCATCTCCTTGCGGAAATCAACACGAAGCAGGACGACATCGAGGCCACGGTCGAGTTCGCGGAGCGCTTCATTATTCTTATCTTTCTGCAATTTTTCGATGGCCTTACTGAAGGCATCTTGTGCACCTTTGCTATCAGGAGACGTCTCAATCTTCAGCGTCCCAAATTTTGCTTTGAGAAAATCATTGAATTTTGATTTTACATCACTGCCCAGGCCAGAAACTTTTTTATCCAACTCTGCTAGCTGATCAATAATAATTTTGACTTTGCCTTTCGCCTTATCAGCGCTTCCCTCCATCCTTTCAACAATAGCCTTTGCCTCGGCTTCCTTTTTATCATCGGCAATTTTGGTTGCATCAATCTTTCCTACCTCTTGCTTCGGATCAGCAGGCGTATCAGGTCCTTTATCACCCCACACAAGCCTTTTGCCCGTGAGCCTTTCCTCGATCGATCTGTACTGATGATTCAACAACATTGATCTAAATTTAGAGTTTTTTGAGGAGATTTTCAGCACTCTCTTTTGCCTCAGATTCTTCACCCACCTCTTTCTCTTTCATGATCTTCGGTAATTCAACTTTTTTGAATTCCTGTACTGCGGCTTCGATACCTTCGAGCTGCTTCAAAAGAGCCGCATCATTTTCGGCTATCTTCAGACCGGCCTTCACAATCGACTTCGCCAAAAAATCCCGCTCAGCGGCGGTCATCCAGGCAGCGTTTTCGGTGAGCTCTGCCTGGCGGGCTGGCGTCAAAAATGCAGATTCTTGAACGGGTTTGAGGAAGTCTTCGATGGACATTTTTTGATTTTTTTTATTTTCTTCATGCTATTTTAGCACAAAATTTGCTAGATTGGAAGGGGACGGAGGGGCGATTTTCTTGATTATTGAAAGGTGATCATGTATATTTGTAATTGCATGTTGCTGTTACGACAGCTCCACATGGTATCAGCAAAAAGCCCTTGCCAAATTATGGTCTGAGGGTTTTTTGTTATATTCCGTCACGGACCTTCATCTTCCCTTCATGTTGGGTTGGTAAAATTTACTATGCCTGGTGTCATGCTTCATGGGGCTATAGCTTAATGTCAAAGCAACATGCTGATATCATGTGTATACGAGTTCAATTCTCGTTAGCTCCACCATGAACCAGGCATTTTTTATGGCGTTACCTTCTCCACCGCCTTCTCCAGCCTCAGCACCGTCAAGAGCGCTGATTTACTCTTATTTCCCTGGGCATCGCTTGATTGTACTTTAATCACATTTTCGCCCAATGTAAGGTCGAGGGTTACACTGAAAGTATTCGAACCGGTCTCGTAGGAGGCTTTTTTTCCATTAATCAGCAGGGAAGCTGTCTTAGGATCAACCGTCCCGGTGATGGTCACGGTGATTTCGGTTGTCTCTAATGTAACGGAAGGGTCGGGGGAACTGATGACAGGTTTGGGGAGTTCAGTTGTACTCACTGGAGTTGTTGTTGGTGCGGTGGTCGAGCTTGCTGAATCTTCAACCTTCGACTCAGGCTTCGGAACGTCTTTGAAGACATAGATCACTTTCTCTGTTTTGTTCTCGAACTGATCATAGGCGACGATCAAGTATTTATTCTTGCCAGAGACGAGGTTGCCATAACCAACTCCGCCGAGGTACTTGTAGGTCTTACTGCCGGGCACAAACTGCTTGAGACAATAAGGGTCTTTGTCATTGAAGGTCACGCAAATCTTCTTGGCATCGGTATCGACTTCGCCCTCGATGGTAATCTTGTCACCGATGATGGTGCCGTTGCCGTTGTCGTCGATCTCCGGCTTGGTGACCTTGCCGAGCAGGGGACCGGAGGTGTCGACTTTCAAGGTTATGGGTTTCAGCTGTTTCTTGATGGTCACGCCGGTTTCCAGAGCGGAAATGGTTATGACGTTTACCTGTTCGCTAAGCACGACAGCGAGTTCCCATTGATCGGTAAGGCCTAGGGTAGCCTCCTGGTCGTTAACCCAAATAGCACTGATCTTCTCTTTGTCATAGGTACCACTGACGAGGACCTTCGAGCTGACCACTTGGCCATCCTTCGGAGTCAGTACGGATAGCAGAGTAACATCCAGGGGCTCAAGTACTTCAGGAGCTTTGATGACAACCTTCTGCGGCTCGACGACATAGCCTAGCTTCTCCTCCTTCTCGATATTCCAGAGGTACCACTCACTGATCTGATAGGAAGGCTCAATCGGGGTGACGACATTCTTCTCTCCAACCTTCAGCTGGTCCATGATAAGGGTATCGAGAATCAATTGTTCTCCACCATTGACTTCGACTCGGGCAATGGGCTTCCGAACGCCACCTGATTTTTCAGCGACATTGGCCATGACCTTACCACCAATGACCCTAAGGGTCTCCGGATCACTGCTAATATCCACCACCGTCGCCTCATTCATTTGAATAGCAAGCTGGTTGGTATTCAAAATGAAATCAGCTTCGTCACTATTCGACTTCTTGCCACGACGCCAAAGCTTCCCAGAGATCAGCTCAAGAGCGATGTGATCACCTGCTACTTCATTCTCATCCAAACGAATCAACTTCACCTCACTCTTTTCGGCAATCCGAACTTCGCTTTCCTCGAAAAAGCGGAGCACAATCACACCAGCAGCTGAAGTCTTCAAAGTATCACCGACTTGAAGTACCGTGTCGATGCTCAGCACTTGCCATTCCTGCTGACTCCAAGGTTTCACCTGATTTTCACCCTCTTGATAGACAATCATCACCTTCTCATCCTTGGCGACTTCTGGTGGTTGCAAGAATCGCTTCAGATCGTCCAGGTTGACATTATTTTGCAGAATATACCAGCCGGATCCCAGCAGGGCTATGATGAAAACGAAGGGGACGAGATAGGAGAGGAAACTTTTTTTAGGGTAATTCTGTGGAGGCATGATTGAAGGGTAAGGGATCCCTAAGCGAGTCCCATTTCCTTCTTTATAGCATTAATATCGCGACGGAGTCCAATATCCGACTGGAGACGGGTTTTAATATTATTGACGGAATGCATAGCCGTGGTGTGATTGCGGCCGCCGAAAATTTCCCCGATACGTTCGAGGGAATAATTCATTTCGCGTTTCAGAACATACATCGCCACCTGTCGGGTTAAGGCTATTTCTTGCTTACGAGAGGGACCGACGACCTGTTCTGAGGGTACATTGAAATACTTAGCAACGATCTCGATGAGGTCGTCTTCTGAATCAACGGTCTTCTCAGGGCCATCGTGAAGTTCGGAACCTCCGATGATTTTAGCGGATTTATTGTGCTTGCGAAGGACGCGCTCAACAGAACGGGTCGTCGGCGTACTATTTTCCAGTTCTGACTCAGCGATGGCCTGCATGAGCACTCCCTCGAGCTCGCGGATGGAGTGCTGCACATTCATAGCGATGAATTCGAGGACTTTGGGATCAATGATGATATGGTGCTTTTTGACCTTTTCTTGGAGGATCGCAACGCGAGTCTCGTACTCTGGGAAGACGACATCGCAGACCATGCCCATCTCGAAGCGACTCGTGAGACGTTTATCAAGCTCATTGAGCTCTTTTGGCGGTCGGTCGGAAGCGATGATGATTTGCTTACCGGCGTCGTAGAGGGCATTGAAGGTGTGGAAGAAGGTCTCCTCGGTCTTATTCTTGCCAGAAAGAAACTGAATATCATCGATGATGAGGACATCCACACGACGATAACGATTGTTGAACTGATCCATCTTCCGACGGGCAAGGGAAAGGATGTAGTCATTACCAAAGGCCTCAGAGGTAGTATAGAGAACTAAGGCATCAGGATTTTTGCGAAGAATTTCATTCCCCGCTCCTTGGAGAAGGTGGGTCTTCCCGAGACCAGTACTGCCGTAAATAAACAAAGGGTTATAGTTCTTAGCTGGTGCAGCAGCGACAGCAGAGCATGCGGCATGAGCAAGTCTGTTTTCTGTACCAACCACAAAATTTGCGAGTGTGTAGGTCTGATCCAAGATCTTGGTTGTGAGGCCTTCAGCAAGAATAACTTCGCCTTGTCGAGGCTTCTTTCTTCCTTTATTCGGATCCACCTTCGCAAACATCGTCTGGGCAATATGTCGTGGGTCATCGTCGTTGACGAGGGCTGAATCAACCTGAATGTTGATTGAGGTCACGTTGGTGAGAAATTCCTGAACGGTCTTCAGAAGCTCATCACGGAAGTGATTGCCAATCCACTCCATAGCCATCGGCAGGGGTACTCCAATAATCACGAGATCCTTATCAATATCGATAATGACACTTCTCTTGAACCAGGTGATGAATTTGGCATGCGGGATGATCGTACTCATCCGCATCAAAATACTCGTCCAGAGCTCTTTTTTATCCACAATATTGGCTGAAAGGGACACCATACTGCCGAGTATTTTTTTGTTTGAAAAGCGGATCGGAGAAGGTGTGTGCAAAAGTGATTGACGGACAAATGAGGTCGTGGTGAGCAATCCTTTCGGTGCTGATCTTGACTCTGGGGCCTGGTGAATAGACACTCAGTACATGCTGATAACTCTACTCACCCTCTGGGTCATCCGAACGCTCTTCGCAACATTAGAAGCGACGTACTACTGGCAGTTGAAAGAGTATCGATGGGACCGAATGCGCGAATTTCTTTTCCAGCAAAGAGCTGGACAAGGCTTTCTCTTCAACATTTTCCACATCCTCCTCCTGAGTGGAGTACTTGTCTATGCCGGAGGGAGGTATCTGCTAGATCAGCAAAACTTTGTGGATCAATGGGTACCATTCTGGGTAGCGGTGATTTTCCTAGCAGAAGTTCTGCAAGATTTTCACAGGGTTTTGCTTCGAAGCTGGAAAAGGCCGAAATTGACGGGAAAGTCCATGTTGGTGATAGCGCTGAGTTTTGCCTTCATGGTGGCGCCAATTATTGGGAGCCTGACATTCTTCGATCCATCACAGATCTTCGTCACCATGGCGATCGTTCTTGCCTCACTGGCTGTGGTAGACCGTGATCTGAATGCAGTAGCAGTTTCGATCGCCAACACCTTTTCAGCCTTGGTAAAAAGGCGAATATATCAGCAGGCACAAGCAAGAATACTCGCCAGGAAAGATCTCACCGTGATCGGAATCACCGGAAGCTTTGGAAAAACGAGCGTGAAAGAATTCTTGAGTCACCTCTTAGAGGGAAAATTTGCGGTCTTGAAGACGGAGAAAAACACCAATACCGAAATCGGCATCGCTCAAACAATTTTGAAAAAGCTGAAGCCTCAACATCAAATATTTGTCTGCGAAATGGGGGCTTACCAGAAAGGGGAAATTAAACTTTGCTGTCAAATTGCCAGACCCAAAATTGGAATCTTCACAGGATTGAATGAGCAGCACTTGGCACTCTTCGGGAGTCTCGATCAGACCTTTGCCGCGAAGTGGGAATTGATCTCATCATTGCCGGCTGACGGGCTTGCGGTCTTCAATGGAGACTCTCCTGAACTCAGATCGCGACTGCAACCCTATCGAGGCCGAAGCGTAGTCTGCTCCACTCAACACGGCGATGTCATCGCCGAAGAAGTCGAAGTTCAACAAGAATCGGTCAGTTTCATTTGTCGCGGACAAAAGTTCGTAGCACCCTTGATTGGACAGTTTCAGATTATTAATCTTCTGCTGTGCATTGCCGTTGCTGAGCATATCGGTATGACCCTGCCAGCAATTGCCGACAGGATGAAAACGCTCAAACCGCCTGAAAAAACCATGGAACTGCTGCCCTTCAAGCAGGGCTATATCCTCGATGATAGCTACAATGTCAATCCCGATGGACTGCGGGCTGCACTCCACCATCTCGAGCAGTTTCCGGACCATGCCAAGGTCATCTTCTTTCCCGGGGTGCTTGAGCTGGGAGAAGTGTCAGGGCCTCTGCATGAACTGATGGGTGAGGAAGTCGGAGCTGCTGTGGATATGGCTTTTTTCACCGACCCAAGTTTCTCAGAAGGGCTTAGTCGGGGAGCCTACCGTGGTGGACTTACTCGCAACGACGTCTTTCATATCAGTGATCAAGACGAGATGATATCGCAGCTGCAAAAATTGCTTGATAAGGAGCCTCAGCAAAAATTCATCATCCTGTTCGAGAGCAGAGGATCCGAGAAAGTGCTGCAGTCGCTTAGGCTTGTTTAGATGGGCAATTTTTGCTATAATGATGTGATCATTTTAGCTCTTGCAATGGGAATTCGTTCTCCTTGACCGATAATTCTGAGTACAGAATTTCGCTCTCGGAGTCCTACGCTTTCCCGCCTGCGGCGGGTCCGCTACGGACCACTCATTTCGCCACTACCCATGCCCCTCCAAATTCAAGACCAAAATCCCTACACAGAAGCCAAAGAAACTTTGCAAAACAAGGTTGAAATTGCTCAGGAGGCTTATCACGAATCCGACGAAAAGGGCTTTATTGGTAAAATCAAATCGTGGTGGGCCAATCGCGTCGCCAGAAACAGAGCAGCCTATGAGGCAAAGAAGGCCGCTGCACTGAATCAGCCAGTACCCGTGAGTGGAACACCTGCAACAGAAAAGAAGGCCGTGAGTATTCAGGGAACGATGAATGAAAACCTTCAAGGTGCTGTCGATATCAAGTCACTTGCTGATAAGGACGAGAAGACTCTCACTCCTGCAGAGAAAAAAATACTCCTGGAAGATGAGAAGAAGTTTCAGGACGGTGTCTCAACGATCAAAGACTTGATCGCCCCCTCATCGATGGAAGTTTTCTCCACCAAGCTCCGGCTCGGAGACGTCTGGGTAAGATCCTTCTACGTGTACTCCTATCCACGCTATTTGGATACGAACTGGCTGGCGCCGTTGATCAACTTCGACGTGACCATGGATATCTCCATGTATGTCTATCCCTATGAATCTGCCGCCATCATGAAGAAGCTTCGTAGGAAGGTAGCGCAATTCCGCTCTTCCATGCGTATGGATCGTGAGCGTGGGGTGGTAGAGGACCCAGCCCTAGAAACAGCGCTCGAAGACGCAGAGACACTCCGCCGTGATTTGCAACGTGGAACAGAGCGGTTCTTCCAGTTTTGCCTGTATTTCACCTTGTACTCCGAAGATGATAAGAAGCTCGACCAGCTATCAAAGCAATTGGAAAGCCTCCTCGGCGGGAAATTGGTGATGACCAAACGAGCAGATATGCAGATGGACCACGCTCTGACCGCTTGCCTTCCCTTGGCCCTCGATGAGCTGGAGATGATGAATAATATGAATACAGGTCCACTCTCGACCACCTTCCCGTTCACGAGCTCAGAGCTGACGTCGAATCGAGGAATTCTCTATGGCCTCAATCGTCATAATGATTCGTTGATTATTTTCGATCGATTTGAATTGGAGAACGCTAATTCCGTGGTCTTCGCCAAATCCGGTGCTGGCAAATCCTATGCCGTGAAGCTCGAGGTGCTGCGCTCCCTCATGATGGGCTCAGATGTGATCTGTATCGATCCGGAAAATGAGTACAAACAGCTCTGTCAATCCGTTGGGGGTACCTATATCAATGTCTCCCTTAGCTCTGACGAACGCATCAATCCTTTTGATCTGCCTGACAAAGCCGACCAGCAGATCGAGAAACCCGGAGACCGCCTGCGTGAACACATCATCAACCTTACTGGTCTAGTGAAGCTGATGCTGGGCAAGATCACCGATGAAGAGGGTGGACTCCTGGATCAGGCATTGATGGAGACCTATCAGTCCAAAGGGATCACGATGGATACCCTCGAGCCGGAAAAAATGCAGCCTCCCCTGATGGCAGATTTGGTCCAGATCCTAGAAGGAACCAAGGGTGGGGAAAATATGGGACGTCGATTGCAAAAATTCGTCGAGGGCACCTATGCCGGTATCTTCAATCAGCCTACCAATGTGAACCTCGCTTCAGGCATGATCGTCTTCTCGATTCGTGACCTAGAGGACGAGCTCCGACCACTGGCCAGCTATGTGATCCTGAACTACATCTGGAACAAAGTGCGCAGCAAACTCAAGCGCCGAATCCTCATCATCGATGAGGCCTGGATCATGATGCAGCATGAGGACAGCGCGAAATTTCTCTACGGTCTGGCCAAGCGTGCTCGTAAATATTATTTGGGCGTTACGACTATCACTCAAGACGTGGAGGACTTCGTCACCTCTCCCTACGGCAAGCCGATCATTACGAACTCATCGATCCAGCTGCTCTTGAAGCAATCCCCAGCAGCCATAGAATACCTTCAAAAGATCTTTAATTTAACCGATGGCGAAAAGTACCTTTTGCTCAACTCAGGCGTAGGTCAGGGACTCTTCTTCGCCGGTAACAAGCACGTGGCCTTGCAGGTCATCGCCTCGTATGGAGAAGACAAGATCATCACGACGAAGCCGGAAGATATCCTGAAGGCGAGGGAGGGGGCGGGGAACAAGTGACTTTGACATGTGACAGGTGACAGGTGACATTTGATAGGGATACTATTGGTCAAATGTCAATTGTTAACTGTCTGGCCATTTTCTTGATCTCCTCAAGCCTCTCCTGGCTCCTGGCCTCCATGCAGATAGAAAGACACTGAGAAGTATTACTCGCTCGGATGCCTAACCAACCCCCATCATCAAACTCCACTCGAACACCATCCATGGTGTTGCACTTATAGTCCTTGCTAAGCTCCTTGGTGATTTCCTCGATAACTTTGAACTTCTGATCATCGGGGCAGAAAGGGCGTAATTCAGGTTGTGAAAAGACCTTGGGAATACTTTGGTAATGAGCAGAAACCGGTTGATCCGAATCAGCAAAAATTTGGACTAACTTGGCAGCTGTATAGGCAGCGTCGTCAAATCCAAAGTAATTTTCCGAGACGAAGAAATGTCCGCTCTGTTCACCACCGAGGAGAGCCTGGTGATCCTGCATGGCCTTTTCCACATGAGAATGGCCGACGGGAACCATGACGGGAATACCACCGTGAGCCTTGATCTCTTCTGGCACGATTAAGGAATTTGAAACAGTGTACACGACGGAAGTCCCGGGGTGTCGCGAGAGAATATCCCTGATGAGGATCACGAAGGTCTCATTGGCATCGTGATAATTTCCTTGCTCGTCAATGATGGCTAGACGATCACCATCACCATCGAAGGAAATCCCGAGATCAGCTTGATTGGCAAGAACTGCCTTTTTCAAATCAGACGTATTGCCCTCGACCACGGGATCCGGTTCATGATTGGGGAAGGTCCCATCTTGTTCACAGTAAAGCTCGATCACTTCACATCCCAACTTCCGGAAAAGATCAGGATAGTACTTCCCACCGATCCCATTGGCCGCGTCGATGACGATTTTTAAGGGACGCTTGAGAGTGATAAGTGAGGTAATTTTTTCGTAATACTGATCAGTAAAGCTGCCCTTTTCGACACTACCTTTAGCTGTACTCACAAAGTCCAGATCGACAATAATTTTTTTAAGAGCCTGGATCTCGGCACCGCAGATCGAGTGAGCATCACTTCCTACGAGCTTGAAACCATTATCACTGGCGGGGTTGTGGGAAGCGGTGATATTGACTCCTGCATCGAAGTTCCCCGAGCACACCGCGAAATACAGCATGGGGCTGGTGGAATCCTCAAGTTTCGTCACCTGTACACCATGGGCAATGAGGCCGTAGATAAATTGTTCTTGGAGACCAGCACCGTGAACACGGTTATCACGACCGACGATTATCCGGAGTTTTTCCAAGCCTGTTTTTCTCATCAGATAGCTCGCAAACGCCTTACCAATGTGTTTGGCCGTGGCGGCATCGATGTCTCGGCCAACTTGGCCGCGAATGTCGTAAGATCGGAAAATGTTGGGGTTCATGGATGATGGGTGAGGGATTGCTCGGCTACGCTCGGAATGACAAACGAATGGAATTTCTTAACTGCTCGAAACGTTCCTCCTCGATGGCTTGCTGAATATCCTTCATCAGCTTGAGATAATAGGCGACATTATGACGGACCAAGAGGGGTATGGCGAGAATTTCTCCAGCAGTAATCAAGTGGCGGAGGTACGCACGAGTGTACAGCGTACAGGTTTTACAACTACACTTCGGGTCGAGACTGGTGAAATCGTTCGCGAACTGCTGGTTGCGGATATTCATCAGCCCTTGAGACGTATACAGATAACCATGGCGTGCATTCCGAGTGGGGAGCACACAATCAAACATGTCGACTCCTCGAGCTACGCTCTCAACAATATTGACGGGGGTACCCACTCCCATCAGATATCGCGGCTGATCTTCGGGGAGGAAGGGGAGGGTGGAGTCCACCATGTCGTACATCACCGACTCCTTCTCACCAACAGACAGGCCGCCGATCGCGTAGCCGTCGAAACCGATCTTCACGAGCTGCTCAGCCGACAGTTGCCGCAAATCCGGGAAGATGGAGCCTTGGACAATGCCGAACAGTTGACAATTGACGTTTGACATTTGACCTAGCAATTCCTTGCATCGAATGGCCCACCTTGTCGTCATCTCCAATGAATCCTTCACCACATATTTGTTATCCGGTGCCTTGCATTCATCGAAAGCCATGATGATATCGGCACCGAGATTGAGCTGAATCTGCATCGATGATTCAGGGCTGATCATCAATTCTTTACCATCGATGTGGGAATTGAAAGTCACGCCTTCCTCCGTGATTTTTCGAATTTTTGCGAGGGAAAAAACCTGAAATCCACCGGAGTCGGTGAGAATGGGTCCCTGCCAGTTCATAAACTTGTGGAGTCCTCCGGCATCGCGAACGAGGTCCGATCCAGGGCGAAGGTGCAAATGATAGGTATTGGCAAGAAGTATTTCCCCGCCCATATCCAGAAATTCATCAGTTTGCAAGCCCTTGATAGCGCCCACGGTAGCGATGGTCATGAAGAAAGGCGTCTGGATTTTTCCATGGGCTGTGGTGACCTCTCCTCGACGCGCTTTGCCGTCTTGTTTGATGAGGGTAATCTTCATGAGTAGAATAGGAATACTGAAAGAGGCTAACATTTCCCCATGCGTTTCACCAAGCGTTTGAAATCGGTTTTGTTCATCGTCTTCCTGTCAGTACTCGGTCTTATCATGAGCTCATATTTCTCAGGAGTAGTCTTGCTCACACAACTCACACCTCTTGGTCCTGCGATTAAGCCTCCGAGCACGAGTAGCAGTCCAAGAGCGGTCAACTCTGATGCGCCCTTGTCACCCTTCAGCACACTTGGACAACCCGGTGATGTCATTGAGCCTACCATTGTTACCCCGGAGGGAAGTACAGGAGTGAGCTTCATCCATGGCGAAATACAGACTGGGTGGATTCCCTGGATCATCAAGCAGGTTTCGATCCTTGTCGGCGGACTATCGCTGATTGTTTTCGCCTATGCCGGAGTGAATTTGATCATCCATGGCGATAGTGAAGAGGAGCTGAGTAAGTCTATTAGGATCATCATCTACGGGATTGTTGGTATAGCACTGGCAGCCTTCTCCTACACCATCATCGCCAATGTTCTCTTACTCCTTTAGTATGCGTAAATGCCTGAGCATGGTCGTTGTAATGTGGATTGCTTGGTTGATGCTGTTGCCAATAGCGACAATCGTCATGGCTCAATCCGAGCCGAATAAGCCAGCACCCACATCAAATTCCAATCCGGTTCCAGTAGCTCCGCCGCCTCCCAGTTCTCAAAAAAAGCCTAGCCTGAGTGAAGGCATCCCCGTTGGCAGTGAGGCACTCCCTTCCAATCTCCCCCGACTCAACATGGAGGGAGTGAAAGATCCGGTTCAGCTGACGGAAGGATTCATGCTGAAATACATCATTCGCCCAGTCTTCTTCCTCTCCGGAGGAGTCGCGATCATCATGATCCTCTATAGCTCCTTCCAGATCATCACGGCCCGCGGTGAAGAGGACGGGCTGACTTCGGCGAAAACCACACTGACATGGGCCTTCGTGGGGCTAGGACTCGTCGTGCTGGCCTACACCATCGTGAGCAACCTCGCCTCCATTATTCTTCAGCTGGTGTAGCCCTTGGCGCATTGAGGATCCAGTTTTTGGCAATGAGGCCGTTTCGTGCAGCATCCTGCTCGGCGATCTGCTTGCTGGAGCCCTGCCCAGTGGCAATCAACTCTCCATTCAGATAGACCCCCATTGTGAAGACTTTCTTGTGGTCCGGTCCTTCCTCACTCATGACGTCATAGGTAGGAGTGATCCCCAAGGTCTCCTGGGCGGTTTCTTGGAAGAATGATTTGGAGTCAATATGCAGGTTCTTCTCCAAGATGTGTTGGAGTCTGACGAGAATGAAGCGATGAATGAAGATCTGAGACTTAGCGTAGCCACCCTGGAGATAAATATACCCTATGAGAGCCTCAACGGTGTTCGCCAGCAAATAGTCCTTTTCACGACCTCCGCTCTTCTCTTCACCACGGGAAAGATTCAAATACTTGCCGAGCTCTAATTCCTGAGCCACTTGGGCAAGGGTGGGGCCTTTCACCAAGGCTGAACGCCAGTTCGTGAGCTCACCTTCATCTTTGTCAAAATTTCGATAGAGATACTCGGTCGTCACCAATTCCAATACGGCGTCCCCGAGAAATTCCATTCGCTCATTGCTTTGCAATTGCTCGCTTCGATGTTCATTGACATAAGAGCGATGAATAAAGACCTGGTGGAGAAGGTCGGGGTCGTTCTCCTGCAGGCCAATTTTTTTGATCAAATCTGTATAATCCATGAGTTTAAGGTGAAATACGAGACTTATTAATACTACTTAAAACACCATTGATAAATTTTGAACTCCTTTCGGCACCAAATTCTTTGGCAAGCTCGACAGCCTCATTGATGACTACCGCCGCCGGAACCTCAGAGTGAAGGAGCTCGTAGATACTGAGGTAGAGAATGGCTCGGTCTTGGCTCGCGATCCTGTCAACCGGCCATTCCGGCGCATAGATTGTGATCAAGTTCTGGATTTCGTCAAGACGATCGGCAACACCGAAAAAGCGCTCTCGATCAAAGTCCATAAGACCATCGGGAAGAGCATTCTCCAAGTCATTTTCCCAAACATACTCCAGTGCCGCCTCTTGCTCCGCTCTTGAAGCTTTGATTTCCGGTTTTCTCTCTACCTGATGCTCCCAGAGGAAGATCGCCTGTACGAGGAGAATCCGGCGCTGGTGTCGAGTAGTCTCCATGATTTCAATGCAATTGAACCCCGTAGAGATTACGTTATCCTGAGCAGGCGAGCAAGAATATGACTTTTCACTTCACCAGGACGCATGCGACTTAACCATCTCGAAATCACCGACTTCAAAAACTACCAGCAGCTCGAGGCCGATCTCTCAGGGGAACAGCAATTAATTCTGGTCGGGAACAATGGCCAAGGCAAGACCAATTTCCTTGAAGCGATCGTGGTACTGGCCCTGTCAAAACCGTTACAATCTCTCCCCCTGCGTGAGTTAGTGAATTGGTCGGCAGAATCTCAGGATGGAGCATTTCCAAGTTTCTTGCGGGTCAAGGGCGATGTCGTGGGCCTGCAGGGACAACAATCACTGGAAGTCATCTGCGGCAGTACAGCAAAAATGCCTAAAACGTTGAAAATCGATGGCCAAAAAACCAAGGCTCAGGATTACATCGGCACCCTGAAAATCGTGCTCTTCACTCCCCAGGACATGAATATGATGATGCTGGCACCCCAGCTGCGTCGACGCTATGTCAATATCCTCATCAGTCAGATCGACAGGGAATACCTCACTCACCTCAGCCGGTATCAGCTGGTCCTGAAGCATCGAAACCGTTTGTTGCAAGGGATCAAAGCCCGTGAAGCCAAGACCATGGAGCTGGACTACTGGGACGATCTCCTCGTCCAGCACGGAACAGTGATTTTAGCTAAACGGAGGGAGTTGTTCTCAAATCTGAATGTTCAACTTTCTCAGCATTATCAAGAACTCTCTGGAGAAAGCGTCAACTTTCGTTTGCACTGGAAGAAGGAGTGGCCGGAGGGGGAAGAAAAACTCTCTGCAAGCTTTCGACACTACATCTCAGATCGGAGAGACAGGGATATCGAGGCCGGTAATACCTGTGGCGGCCCACATCGTGAAGATTTTGAATTTCATATGAACGATAGAAACCTCTCTCAATGCGGATCGAGAGGGGAGTGTAGGACAGCCATTCTGGCCCTGAAGCTGGCCGAACTATCCTATATGACGACGAGCAGCGGTGAATCACCAGTGCTGCTCCTGGACGACGTTTTCTCAGAGTTGGACCCCTCTCGACAAAAAAACCTACTCCGACTCTTTCAAGTCGATCAGGTGATCATGACGAGCACGCACTTGGATTCGATCCCCGATAATGCGCGAGTGTGGAGGATCGAACAGGGGCGAATTACTTGATAGCTGCGGAGATCTTACGAGCCAAATTCTTGTCGAGGAGACCCGGGAAGAGCTGAAGCGGCCGAGGGGATTTTATGATGGAAGTGAGACCCTTGATGGCCTGTGCTAGGGTCTTGGGATGAGCCTTACGACCGGTGGAAAGAGCAGACATGATACCTGACATGACGTGCAAATCCGTGAGATGATTGGGGTGATGAGGCAAAGTGGAGATCATCGCTTGCTTGGCTTTCTTCTCGATTGTTTCTGAACGCAGGCTGATGAGGACAGACTTCTCAGGAATATGCTCGGTGGTGGATTTGCGGATTCCTTCATGATCAGAATTAAGGTAAATGTCAGTTTCCCCGAGGATTTTTTCCCGTGTTCTTGTATCCTTCTTCGCCTTCAAGATACCGACCAGCTCGATCTTTTCTTTATTCATATTTGGACGTCGGTCGTACAAAGCTCCCTTACTATCGATCAGGGGGATCTGTTCCGCTCCCTCATCGGTCAACAGCGGGAGGACATCAGCCATCACTTCGTCGGTGCCTTCAATGGTGATACTGGTTTTCTTGAGTGACTTCTTCAGCATCTTGGCAGCACTGACGATAGCCGCTACGACTGCGGCAGCCTCCATCTGCTGGTGGAAAAAAATCGGCGTAGCTCGCTCGTGCAGATTCGTCGTCAAAAAACGTTTCTCCGCGGTCTTGAAATCACTGCACAGAATGGCTTGAAAATTGATGGCTAATTGGTCCAGGAGACGGGGTAAATTATCGAGGTGCTCGTAGCGCAGGAGTAGGGGGATGACATTCGCGCCGGAGATGTGTGACAAGAGCGCCGCCTTGGCGGTGATCATCGGGTAGCTCTCAGGTCCTTGTGTGCTGACAACGGCAAAGGTTTTGTGATGCAAACAGTATTTTTGCTGGGATTCCGGCTTCTGTTGAATCCTCTCCAAGACTCCTAAGATTCCTGGGTAATACCATGAAGCTAAATCTGATTCCTTCTTCAAGGGCATGGTAGCTTTTGTGGAAAAATTCCCGCCATGCTTTTGATACAATTTGAGTGCGTGCTGGTGACTCTTGGCAGCCATAAACGATCTATAAAATTAAGGTCATTGTAGTCAACCTTTTCATGACGACAAAATGACTGGCCTTGCCATAGCACCTAGCGAGTGCTCTGGTGTTTGAGAGATGCCTTCAAAAATCCTTGAAATAAAGGATGCGGTCGGTTGGGTCGAGACAAAAATTCAGGGTGAAACTGGCTGCCGATCATGAAAGGGTGGTCATTGATTTCAATGATCTCAGCGAGCTTGCCATCTGGTGATTTGCCGGAAAAGATGAGGCCAGCATCATTCAGGATATTGAAGTATGGATTCGTTGGGTCAGTGGTCACCTCGTAGCGATGTCGGTGACGCTCGGTGATGTGCGTCTGGCGATAGCATCGATAGGCGAGGGTGCCTTTTTTGATGACGCAGGGGTGATTGCCCAATCGGAGGGTGCCTCCCTTTGATCGTTCCTCGTGTTGTCCAGGAAGGAAGGTAATGACTTGATGATCAGCTTTGGGATCGAATTCTTGGGAAGTCGCACCGCTGATATGACAAACATTTCGGGCAAACTCGATGGTCATGATCTGACACCCAAGGCAAAGGCCGAGATACGGAACAGCATTTTCACGACAGTACTTGGCAACCATGATCTTCCCCTCAACCCCTCGCTTGCCGAATCCTCCGGGTACAATCATACCGGCTACTTTTTTTAATTTCTTGGATTCAGCAGCATAGTCTTTTTCCAAACGTTCCGTGTCGATCCAGACAATTTCCGGCCTAAGACCGATGGCATAGCTGGCTGATTTGATAGCCTCAATAACGGACAAGTAGGCGTCATCGAGTTCCGTGTATTTGCCGGCCAATCCGATTGGGATCGTTTTCTTGGCGGTCTTCATTTTGGTGACCATCTTCTTCCAAGCGCTAATATCTGGTGCCTTATGACTCAAGTTGAGCTTCTTACTAATGATCTGCATCATATTGGCTCGCTCGAGATCCAAGGGAACTTGATAGATCGTATCAGCGGTGACGGCGGGTATCACCGCCTCCTCTTCCACGTCACAGAAGTGAGAAATTTTTTGGAGCAAAGCCTTAGGAATAGATTGGTCAGCTCGGGCCACGATGATGTCTGGCTGAATACCAATAGCCCTGAGGAGCTGGACTGATTGCTGAGTAGGCTTGGTCTTGAGCTCCTTCGAAGCCGCCAACCAAGGGAGAAGTGTCAGATGTACCACGAGGGTTCGCTCAGCACCTAGACTATGTCGCATTTGTCGAATGGCTTCCAAATAGGGCTGTCCTTCGATATCTCCCACCGTACCTCCGATCTCTACCACCACAATGTCTGCCTTCGAGACCTGCCCACCGGTGATGATCTTCTCCTGAATCGCATTGGTGATATGGGGGATGATCTGAAGGGTCTTCCCGAGGAAATCCCCCTTGCGCTCCTTCTGTAAGACTTCGGTATAGATGCTGCCCGTCGTCACCGTAGAATAACGGTTCAGGGGCTTGTCAATGAAGCGCTCATAATGTCCCAAATCTAGATCGGTCTCTGCTCCATCATCGGTGACAAACACCTCACCATGTTGAAAAGGAGACATGGTCCCGGGGTCCACATTGAGGTAGGGGTCCAACTTCTGCATGAAGACATTATAACCACTGGCGGTTAGCAGATTACCAATCGAGGCAGAGGTGATACCCTTACCGATGGAGGAGCAGACGCCGCCGGTGACGAAGATGTATTTAGTCATGAGGGAGATGGCATTGGAAAGGCTGACACTTGTCATCCCGACCGGAGCGGAGGGATCTCTCACCCATAAATGGTAAGGGATTCCTCCATGCGTCCTGAGTACAGGACTTAGTCGGAATGACAAAAAAACATTCCATACTATACTAGAGAAAATTATTGCGCACATCAACTGGCACCACAGTATAAAAAAATCCCCCTGCCATACGACAAGGGGATTTTCTGTAAAGACGTAGGATCCTACGTCTCTACGAATTAATTAACGAACGCTGTCCTTAAGAGCCTTACCAGCCTTGAAAGCAGGAAGCTTCATCGCTGGGATTTGGATCTTCTGAGCTGGGTTGCGAGGATTCACACCAGTGCGTGCAGCGCGCTTGCTCACTCGGAAGGTACCGAAACCGGTGATGGTCACGTTTTCATTCTTGCGGAGGCTCTTGGTGATCGTGCCGAGTACTGCCTCGAGAACGTCTCCGGCGGCCTTCTTCGTGACACCTGCAGACTGAGCTGCTGTTGCGATGAGATCTTGCTTAGTCATAGAAAAAAATTAAAGACTAATGAACGAATACTAATAACTACCAGAGGAGAGTCAATATTTTGTTGGAACAAAGAGGATTCCGTATTGAACAGATTTTTGCGTCACTCATTTTTGGCTCCTTTAAGCCAAAGTAAAATTAAATTGGCTTACTGCTGCAATATTTTATTATACTCTTTCAGAATAATATTGCAATACAGTCAAATTAAACTTTTCATTCGGAGCAAGTGTAAGATTTTTCGGGCACAGTCCGGTCAACAAAAAACTCTCATCAAACAGTTCTCAGTCCGGACTTGGGTGTTCGGCTCGTATCAGCGAATTAGACTCGCCTGCACACGCCCTCAAAATCATGTACACTTCTTCCGAATGGTATGATTTCATCTGTGAAACCGAAAATGAACCACACCAGCGTCCTCATGAACGAAGTTCTTCATTGGTTGGACCTGCCTAAGCGTCGGTCAATCATAGACGCTACCCTAGGCTTAGGGGGGCATTGCAAAGCTATTTTCGATGAAAAAGATTTCCACGGAACGATGATAGGCATTGATCAGGATCAGCACCATCTTGATCACGCCCGTAGATCCCTTCAAAAATATTCCGATCGATTTACGGCCGTGAAGATGAACTTTGCTGACCTGGGAAGCTTCCTTGACCATCATGGAATTGATTTCGATGGCGTGCTTTTTGATCTTGGGGTGGCCTCACCACATTATGACATACCAGAGAGGGGATTCTCCTTCCAGCACACAGGACCATTGGATATGCGAATGGATCAGGACTCCACTCTGACAGCGGAAGTCATCTTGAATAGCGCTTCTGAAAATGAGCTCACAAAAATATTCCGGGACTACGGTGAAGAGTCACTCGCAAAACGAATAAGTCTCCAAATTTGCCGTCAACGACAAGTTCAAGCACTCCGGAGGACCGATGAGTTGGCAGCTTTGGTGAAAAGTGTTTACCAGCAGGCTGGGTATCGCTCATCACAAAAGCATCCAGCGACCAAAGTATTTCAGGCGTTGAGAATTGCCGTCAATCGTGAACTGGAGGTCCTGGAGACGGCCTTGAAGACCGTGATCGAAAGGATCAAGCCTGATGGGCGTATCCTCGTGATCAGCTATCATTCTCTCGAGGACCGTCTCGTGAAGCGGGCCTTCCAACGAGCAGAAAAACCTTGTACTTGTCCACCACAATTACCGATCTGCGCTTGCGGCAAAAGTCCTCAGCTTCGTATACTGACTCGGAAAGCTCTTACGCCGACGGAAAAAGAAATCCGAGAAAACCCAAGAGCGAGGAGTGCGAAGATAAGAGTTGCGGAGAAGTTATAACTTTCCGCTCATTTCGTCACTATGGCTACCTTCAGTATTTCAAAAAGAAGCATCGGTCTTCCCCCAGAAATGCTGAAAAAGCAAAGTAAGGTCAAGAGCCTTGTCATGTCGAGCACGACTGGAATATTGGCAATGCTCTCGTTGATGGCATTCGTCTGCTTCTTTTACCTCGCAGAATTCAACAATATTGCTACACAGGGAGTGATCATCAATGAATTGGAACGGAAACGTTCCAGACTGATTATCGAAAATGAGGTCTGGAATATGCGGATCGCCCAACTCAAATCCATGGACGTGATCCAACATCAGGACGTGGTAAAAAAAATGCCTCCCGTGAGTCCAGCAGAACTGGAATTCATTGACTTGGATTACAAGAAGCCTGAAAAATCGGCATTGGAGAGCTAGCCACTTGGCACTTTTGTCAAAATGTCTTTGGCTTTGCTGTCCAGTAGTATCATGAGATTGTAGACAAATTCCGCGCGACTGATGGGAGCTGACAATGCCTCAGCTTGATCAGGATCAGGAAGGTCTCCACCGTTTCGGTTCAAGATCCTGACATAGGGTGCATACCAAGGTTCCCCTCCAAAAGTATTCTTGCTCAGGTCATCAACACCTGTGAAACTCCCTGGCTGGAGCTCTCTCAAAGTACTGACGATGAGCTTCGCTGCTTCAGCTTGATTCAGAGGCTGTCCTGGGCGGAAGCTGCCATCAGGATTTCCAGTAATAATTCCCACTTCTCGAGCTGTCTCCACGAAGCCGTAGAACCATGCTGAGCTGGGGACATCGAAGAAGCGTGGGCTCGGGAAACTCTCAGCCAAGTTCAGGAGTTCAATCTCTTTCAGTAAACCGAAAATGACCAGAGGGCCGGTGACGAGGATCTTACTCACTTCAGCACGGTTGATGTTGTCATTTGGTTTGAAGAGCCCGCCCGAACCCGTAATGATACGGAATTTTTTGGCAAGGCAAATAGTTTCCTTGATCTCGGTCGGTTCAGCATCGATATCCGGGAAACAATCCTCAGCAGCATTACGAAGCTCACCATCAGGGCTCGCTTCGGGGGACGATTCGGACGCGGGCTTCAAAGACTCGGAAGACTCATCAGTGGTGATCTTCAGGGGGAGAATGATATTGGTCACCGAAGAATAATCTTGCACCAAAATCTGCAAGTCCTGTGGATTTCCCGGAGTGGTACCGATGAGTTGGGATCCACTTCGACGCAAGAAGGAGGGCAGTTGGCTGACCACCAGATCGCTGGTATTCGTGATAAACCGGGTCAAATCAATACTGATCACTTTGCCGGCTCTGAGGACGATGGTGTCTGTAGTGACAGACTGTGGCTCAGTGAGCTCCAGCTTGAAATCGATGTGCAAGGTGGTTGGTTCTCTGGTTTCCACCTCATTTTTCAAACGAGAGTCGAATTCAAGCAAAGCTGAGGGAGTGCTAGCCTGCTTCTGGATGACTGCTGAGAAAACCTGGTTCTGGAGTTCCGGCAAACCAAAGATACTGATCTGATGATCATCACTGACTTCGGTCGTCACGGACAGTGAGTCGGTGACGGTCTTGAGAGTAGCCAAATCCTCATCGGTGAATCCTTGATTGCGAAGGATGACCGGGACATCGATGAGATTGGGAAACCCTTCAGTGATGGTTAAGGTAATTTGTTGGCGCTTGATAGGGACGAAGTTCAACGCCAAGAGAACCAATTCTCCGGTGTCCTTACGAATGGCACGCAGATAACGCGAAGCAGGCTCTAGTAGTAACTCACCGGTACCGGCAATCACGATTTTTTGGTTCAGGGCATCGAAAACAACGGTCAAATTCCCAAGCTCGGAGATCAAACCAGCATCAGTACTTTTTTCCAAAAATTGGGGCGTGGTTTCTACGAGTTCTTCCAAAGGCACGGCGAAGGAAATGACCTCATTGACCGGATCGCCGCTCGTATTGATAGCGACCTCGACTTGCTCTGGAGGAGCGATTTCAGGATCGATCGGGTTAAGAATAGGAATACGATAGGTGCGTAGGGTGGTGACTTCGATCTGAGCGTAGGGGATCTTGACCAGGTATTTCACACTCACCTCGTAGTAGCAGGCGGTGAGTTGTGTTTCAGAGGGAATTTGACCGCTGATGGTCCGGTCTTTTTTATTGAATTTCAAGACTTGCGCGCACTCATCACCGAAGAATCGACCCACTCCTATTTCGTAGCTTGAGCTCTTGTCGATACCGCCAAAGTCGACCTTAGCTTCATAGGGAATACCAGGGTCGGCCCTATCCAGATCGATAGGATCGACTACAGAAGTACTCGGAATGTCCACCGGGGGGTCAACATGAAGAGCAAGACGGAGAGTGAAAAAAGCCAAGTCGATGTCATCAGGGACCGGTGTCGGTGGGAATGACTTCAGGTACTGACTGCTGTCAGTCGTCTTATTCACACTCACCTGTAATGGTATCGTCATAGTCCCCGTAGGATTCTCGAGGGTCATGAAATTCGTGGCTGGGTCGTAGGTGATTCCTTCATTGATCAATTGCTTGACCTTCACACGGGGGCGAAAAACATTTTCGAGGAAGAGACGCACTTGGCTGCGTTCCGGTACGGGAAGGACTAAGGAAAGAATTTTTTGTTGTTCTTGAAATCCCTGAATGATGACTTCGTCAGAGGGTAATAAACGAATCGTATTGGGCAAACTGATCGAGGAAATATCGCTAGGGAACATGACCGTCTCATTCAGTGGAGAACTGGTGTCAAAAAACTTCACAAAAGATGGGTCATTGCCTAGCTGGTGCAAGATGATATTGCCTCGGCTACGGGAAAAAACACGGGTCTGATCTCCTAGGACGGTCATCTGATAGCTCTGCTGCAGAGCTGCTTGGGTACGTGGCTGGTCCACCGTCTCGAGGTGGAGATGTTCGAAGACGAGATGTGTCACGAGGATCTGCTGAATGGCGTCATTATTCACGACAAGGTAGTGTCGCTGCGGGGGGATAAAGATGTGACTGTTGCTATAGCCACGGGTTTCGAAAACAATCGTCTTCGGAGGAAGTTGTGGACTCGGGATGAAAAGTTCATGAAGGGTTAAATTCAGACCGGCTGGCTTCGAAGTAGACTGGGCTAGAGCTGAAGGGAGAAGCGTTGTAGGCGAAGCTGTGGGAGGAGTGGGAGGAGTGGGAGGAGTGGGAGGTGTGGGAGGAGCGGTAGTCGTAGGTGGAGTTGGTGGAATTGCAGGTGCTGGTGCGGCAGGTGGCTCCGAATCAGGCTCTTCTTCTTCCTCAATCTCGCCACCAACCACATGCTGATAGCAACCCGAACCCTTCTGATAGATCATATCAATGGGCTGATCGTTGACGCTCAGGATCTGGAATTTCAACTGCTCAGGGCTGTAGAGTTTTTGCAGTAACGGTTGATTGGAAAAGCAAAGCTCGGCGACCGGAAGGGGGCTGGCAGCGATCATCATGGTCTCCGAAGCATAGCCCAGGACGACCTTCTCATCCTGGCGAATGATGGAGGCAACTTTGAAATAACAGGTCACACTACAGCCTGGAAGAGCAGGAAGCTTCAGGCTATTCTTATTAACTAACTCTACAGGTTGGGTGGAAAAGAGAGTGAACTGTGGTGTAGGGCTAGCAAGAATAGCAACCTTTTCGTTACTGAAAACGTTATTGAGAGCCATGCTCTTTTTGATCGGATCAAAGCTCTTGATGGATGGCACTTGATCGCTGAGAGAAGCATCAAAAGTATAGTGTTTCAGGGCGGTGAATTGCTGTTTTTCAGCTTGAAATCTCAGCGGGAAGATCGTTCCCTCGGTGAAGCCAGATCGACGAGCGCTCAGGAGACAACTGCTACTCAGCATCAGATCCGTTGGAAGGGTAGAAAGAGAGTACGAACCTGTACTTGTCTTGATAAGACATATGAGCTTATCGCCAGTGACCTGACGAACAGCTTCAAGGTCTGGGACCTGTTGATCATCAGTCAGGAGTGGTATTCGCTGAAAACTCTGGGAAACCAAGTCAAACTCTGGGTCAGTCAGAGGACGGTTCCAGATCTGATCATGTCGACCAATCAGATTGAAGTAGGGGAGCTGGTCCGGCTTATTCACGAAGGTCTTGAACGTGGATGAATCATCTTCAAAAATGATAATGGGTAATTTCTGTTCCAGCTTTTGAACCGCATCGCGAAGACTGTAGATAGGCTCACGGCTGAGAATACCGATCGCGATAGCATTCCCCTCAGGGGCGATATTGACTTGGAGATTGAGCTCGAGGCTCTCTTGAGCGTTGATGAGCTCTGGAAGCAAAGAAACAAAGTCGGTCCGGAAATACACCGGAAATTCGCCATCAGGGAGAAGACTGTTGTACGGGTAATCGAGATTCAAGGTATGGTAGCCGTCGCCGATATGGGCGAAACTGTATTCGATTTCTGTATAAAAATCGAGCAGGCTCTTGGTGGGTACGGGAAGCGTGATGTCCTGGTTGGAAGGCAGGTAAAAGCTGCTCATACTCCAAGGGGCATTACGAGAACGGTAACGGATGATAAGCGTATTGAGATCGCCTTCGGGAATGGGGGGTAGGACGATCTGCTGTTGCTCGACCAAGAGCTTCGGGGCATCTCGCTGAAAGCTCTGACGAACCAGAGTGCTCTGACTCAAACCTTCCAAGGGCTGGATGGTGGTCAAAACATTCCCGAGCAGAAGGGCTCCATGTGGGACTGATTCGACTCTGGCAAAAACTTTGCCGCTTTCACCGAGGACCGTATGAAATTCTGGTGAGCGGAGATAAAGAAGCTCACTGGTAGGATTTTGAATTTGCTGGTAGCCGAGGGGAAAATCAGCCGCGACAGGCTGATCAAAAAGCGTGGTACGGCGACGGTTGATGATCGTGTCATATTCGAGACTGACGTATTCATCACGTTTCAAGAAAGTCCTGATGGTGCCCAGCTTTGTACTGGCTCGACTCTGAATACCACGAATGGTCAAGGTCTGACTGCTGCTGGCCGTCACCAACGACTGTTGACCAGAATTCAATTGCACGGACTCGATCATTTGGGTCAAGTTCTTGAAGGTTTTGCCTTGTAGCACGATCACGTTGGCAACAACGATACTGACATCCTCGGGTTTTGGGCTGTCGAGATCGTCATAGTAGATATCGAACTGTACCGGATCGGTCTCTTGCTTCACCAATTTCAAGGCGGATAAGGTCTGAGGTGCTTGCAGCAGCTGAGCCTGAAATATGCCGGAATAGTTCAGCAATACGCTGAAGATAGCGATAGCGAGGAGGGACAGAAGGACAGGGAAGGCTGAGTGAGAGCGAGCCATAGAGATAGACGGCGGCGAGAGAAGTCGCAGGGTTCTTAGCTGGAAGCATAGCCCAAAGCCGAACTGCTGTTCAATACCAGTTCTTGATGAGGAAGATCGTCAGTTGATATTGTCTATCCCGAGTTTCCATCGTACACTCAGTCAAGCGTAAAAATTCTGGTCATGGATATTGCTGAACTCATCCGGAAAGCCAAGGGGTATGCGAAGGTCGATGAAGCAAAGCTCAAAAGAGCCTATGAGTTTGCCGAGAAGGCCCACGCTGGTCAGCAACGAATGAGTGGTGAACCGTATATCACGCACCCTCTCGGAGTGGCGATGATTACAGCAAAATACGGAGCGGATGAAGAGAGCCTGATCGCCGCTTTGCTTCATGATGTCGTCGAGGACACCTCTCACACCTTGAAGGAAATCGAGGAGGGATTCGGGAAAGGTGTCGCGAAAATGGTGGACGCCCTGACGAAGCTCCCTCATGTCAATACCAAGGCCAGCGAAGTGCATGATGAGATAGATACCAAAGTGGAAAGCCTGCGCAAGATCTTCGCAGTGATGCAGGAAGACGTCAGAGTGATCGTGATCAAGCTCTGTGACCGCCTGCACAATATGCAGAGCCTCGGAGCCTTCAGACCTGAGAAGCAACGTCGAATTGCTCAGGAAACCCTCGATATTTTCGTCAAGATCGCCGACAGACTCTGTATCGGAGAATTGAAGTCAGAGCTGGAAGACTTGAGCTATCGTTACCTCCTCCCAGAATTCTACGCAGCCGAAAAAGAAAGGGAGCAGCAAGCCAAGGACCATTTCAGTGGAAATCAGAAACGCATCAATGAGAAATTGCGAAAGATAGGAAAATCGGCTGCACTCACAGAAGTCATTTTCCACCCACATCTGAGCTTCCCTGAGAGTCGACCGAGCTCGCCACAAAATAGCGACATCGTGTACGATATCATTTTGGTGTTACCACGAGAGGAAGATTGCTTCTTGCGACTGAAGGATCTTCACCAGACCTGGAATAACATTCGAGGGACATTTCGTGACTACATCACCCTACCCAGATCGAATGGCTATCAAGCCCTTGAAACTTCCGTGGTGAAAACAGATGGAACTGTGCTCCGATTCATCCTCCAGACTCCGGCTATGCTCGAATACGCCAACAAGGGGGTGATCACCGAATGTTTTTCACAACAACCTCGAGTAAAAAAAATTCATCTTCCGTGGATTGAGCACCTCAAAAAAATTCACCAGGAGACGAAGGATAAGAGCATTGATTACATGGAAGCCTTGGAAAATGACATCCTCAAAGGATGGATTATCTCTTATACCGATGATAACAAAAGACTGTACCTGCCTCAGCGAAGCACAGCGCTCGACGCGGCATTTCTCAGGCTGGGGAAGGAAGCCTATCGCCTTCGTAAGGTCCTGGTCGATCAGCACGAAGTGCAATTTTCACACCGATTGAAGGACTGGCAGACCATTCACTTCGAGCTCAGTCCAGAGCGACAGATCGATGCCCACTGGCTGAGTTGGGTCCAGACCTCCTATGCCAAATCGCTCGTGTATGATCATCTGCGCCAACTATCACGCCAGAGGCAACACCAGGTAGCAGAAAAACTCCTCCAGCAGGAGCTCCATGAAATAGGCTTTGGCTATCTGGAAGAAGTTTCGCTGAGGAGGAGAATGGAGACCGCCAAGAAATTGGGCGTCAGTGATTGGAATGGCGTTTTGGAGAGTATTTGCACCGGGCGCCAAAATACTCAGACCGTTATCCGCTACCTCTTCGACCAAGTGATCTTCTCGACGAAGATGGTCAATAACGCCCTTCGACTCCAGCGCAGCAACGGACCTGATGGGATCATTCCGGTACTGCAATATTTCCAAGAGAACAAGATCAGCTTTCAGCACCTCGAGACCCGCCGGGTCGGGCAGGTCTTCGTCGATGAGTTCAAAGTCGACTGGACGCTCGCTCAAAGAGCACACTTTTTTTCCTTCGTGAAAGAGTTCTTGCACTTCGAGCTCTCTGAGCTTCGGCCGCTGCAACTGAGTATCATTCCCTATGCCTACGCCCTGGCCGTTCCGTTCTTCTGGGCGATCAATACCTTCGTCACCCGCTATCTGCTCGGTCAAGGCTTGAGTGTTGAGAATGCCACAGAACTTCGTTTCGCCAGCTCAACGGTAGCGCTCTTCACCTTAGCCTACTTCGTCAGGCGCCACTATCGGGAGGATTATTCACCTCTTCAATTTTCCTGGTGGTTCTTCTTCATCGGACTCGTATTGGCCGCCTACACCTACCTAATTCATCTCACGCTCTACTATACGGTCAGTATCAACTACATCCTGCCGGTTTCCATCAGCTTCATCCTCATCGGCCTGATCCACGCTGGGGTGATCAAGCTCAGGCAACATCATCTGGCGATGATGATGGGAGTCCTCGCACTCTGTGCACTGGCGATGGCAGCGCTCTTCTGGCAGCCACTCTCAGATGATGCCTTCTGGGGGATCATGCTAGGCCTTGGAGTCTCATTCCTTCACATGACTTACAACTACTTCGGCAATCAGTACCAGCGAGAAAACAAAATTCAGAGCCGTTCTATCCTCTTCGTGGCTCAACTCTTCTTGGTGGCCAGTGTGGTTTTCTTGCCCTTTGTGGACCTCGACAACTTGACCGCTGCATCTGCCGGCGCAATAGCTCTAGCAATCATCAATGGCATTACCACGGGAGGCATTTCACACTTTTTCTTCTTCGAGAGCAGCCGCCTGCTGCACCATTACAAAGTCACCGCTCTCATGAGCCTGATGGTGGTCTTCACCGTCCTCATGGGAATACTCTGGGACCAATCGATCAACTACTTCCACCTCATCGCGACCTTCATCATGGTGGGGGCCTTCGGGCTGACGGCGTTCATTGAAAAACGTGAACAATTCAAGAGTCGACTAACGTGACTCCTCATCATCGGTGGTGGGTTTTGGAGTAGGATTGTACTTGCTGAATTCTTGCTGGGCTTCTTCACTGATCGGAAGAGCATAGACCACAAATGCAACCTTGTCTTGATCGGGAATTCCCCTCGGTGCATCTTCGATAATCGTACCCAGAATACGATAACCGTAGAGCAAGTGGAAGGTCTGTGAACCGTTATTCGGCGGTATTCCCTGGATCTCGGTAGTAATGACATCGACACCGGCTTCTCTGAGAACATCGATAGCATGATCAAGACAGGCCGTGCCAACACCTTTCACACCAAGCCTGAGATCTGCTACGATGAGCTGCTCGTGGGCGACAGAATTAGAATCAGCATCAGAAAAATCTTTCACAATCTTCATGAGTGGCTTCACGACATGCTTCATTTCCCCTTCATCATACAGCCTCTTAACGCGATTGTTGGTTATTTCGGTAAAGCCAAGACACCGGGTACCTTTCTGCCACTGAGGCGAATTCTGATTGGGTGACAGTACAAAAAAATGACGTGATTCATCTATTCTCTTTCGAAGCTCTCTGACATTCTTCGGAACATGGTAAATACAACCAGAAGTGGCTCGAGTTTGTGGGTCAACATTAGTGTAGGCATTGGCGGTGATGAGCTCAAAAACTGCCTCGATGATCTCATCTCGCTCTGGACCTTCCGGTAGGATTTCACGATCATTCAGATCAAAAAAAGTGCTCTGAGAAATGATTTCCTTACTTTCATTGCGAATCTTCGACTCGACAGAATCTCTCGTGGCAGCATGTCTTTCTGCTCGCTGCCCCTCTCTGAGAAGATCTTCCGGAATCTTATAGGCATCACTGTCATAGAGCTTCGCTAGCATTACACCTCGTATTTCATCTTCACTCTTATCCTCAAGACTGAGGAAAAAATCATTTACACCTTTAGGGTCTCGATGCATCCAGCCGATGAAACGCTTTACTCGATCCCCATCAGCTTCCAGGAGCACCATGATAGCAAGTTGCCTGGTTGGATTACCATGTATGAAAGCTAAGAGCCAGTCCCGCTCTTCTACTGTTTCAATTCCAGGCAGCTTAAATGAACTGCTGTCCGGCTTAGTGGAAACAGTGGATCCCTTACCATTGACTCCCGGCGGCAGTGCCAAGTGACGCGGTGGAGGTGTTTTGAGTTGGGGGAGGTCATTATCGACAGATTGCTTCTTCAATCGACGGGGCGATGGCGGCCTTGGACGTGGTTGATCCTCAGATTCTGGGGGGCTCTGTCTCATACTGATAAAGGTAGTAGCCTAGGAAAGAAGAGAATTCACGGCAGCACTTACGAGTGGGTCAACAGAAGTGTTAATATTATTGGCAATGCTGTCTAAGACTTTTTTCGGTATACGCTCCTTCGAGGAGACCATCTGTCTACCGATGATCGAGGCGAAGGAACGAGATATCTGCTTCGAGTCAAAACTAGGTTCAAGGTCTGCGGTTTGTTCGTGGGTTGATCGGCGTGCACTATAGACGTATTCAATGATGAGATCAAGTAAGCGTATCTTTTTTTCTTTGCCTTCCTTTCCGGACACTTTAACAAACATTTTCGGGTCGTCGACCATAGTATAAATTCTCTTGAAGTGATTCGGGTAATCACGCCTAAAATCGATTGCACGCTCAAGAGACTGCTCAATTTTCACTCGCAAGGCCTTTTGTTGAGAAAAGTCTCCTGGGCCATAACGGCTGGGTGGCTGGATGATAAAATGACCATCCAATACCGGACCAGCATGTCGGTCTTGAAAAAGTATGGTAATGGCACCACGAATGGTTGGGATGACTCGAATTCGATTTGGTAGAAGGGCTTGTTCGATCTGGACCTGATTGGCGCTACTGAAAGCCTCTATATCTCCACTGGTGGGCACACCGCTGAAGAACACATTGATCACAAAGTCCATGATGCGCAAAACATTCTCTTTCGTCTCTGGTAGAGCACTCTGTCGGAGGGACTCACGGACACACATGGCAAAAACTTCCTGAATAGGAACAGGAAATTGGGTCAAATGGGCATTTGGATGAGGTAATCCATGAAAATAAGCCTTAATCTTATCCTTTTTTTCGGGGACAGGTTTTTTTGCCAATCGCTTCTTTTTTTCTTCTTCTTCTTCGGGGATGAGGAGATAGGGGTAAGTCAAAAAAGCAGGGAAATTATTCTCGCCTGCAAGAAGTCGAGTAGCCCTGCTCCTATCTTCACCGACAAGTGCTGTGATGCGGGCTTGAATATCCGACATGAGCTCCATATCGACCAGGGGCTTCTCCTGAGCAGGATCTAGAGCAGGCTCGGTGTTTCGTGGTACTTTTGCGGACATGAAGGAGGATTAAACATCTCCCACGGGTCACCAAAATTATGGTAACCGAAAAGGTGAACAAATTATAATAATAATGAGCGAATGTCAATCGGTTTTTACTGCAGCGTCTTGGCCTTGTTCGCCGGATATCTAACGCTGTAAAACGAGACTATTCACCGGAGCGTTCAAACGAAGTTCGTATCCAAACTTGCGTAAGAGCTCCACGCCTATGATTGTCTCACCTCTACTTACGAGGACATTTACCACTCTGGCAATACCTTCCATTGAAATAAGCGCTACAGTTCCGAGCATTTCTACCACCTCATCATTTCCTAAGGTTACATTTTCAGCGTATCTGAGTTGCAAACCTAGCTCAGCAGCCTGATCATGTGAAATCTTGAGCTCTCCTGTGAATCCAGTATCAACCAATGCAAAGCAGCCCTGAAACACTGAATTCCATCCGATTTCTATGGCGACCATCGGTTTATTTTCGTCTATGAAACCATGGATCATATTCGTTTGTTCTTAAGACGGGCGAATCGTTCAACAGCTGAATATCCTATCTTAACCAGAAAAAAAACTTTTCCAGGATGAGCTTTGATGGCATCCTGAATAGCATCAGTGCTCTGAGTCGCTAGGAACGCATCGTGGCTATCGATATCAATTGCCAAAAATTCACCGGTGTGCTCGGAAAGGTATTTACTCTTTATCAAGTCATAAATTTTTGTCCCTTCTCGGACAATTTTTTGAGCGTCAACGGACTTCATGAGTTGTTCGTCAGTCATACTTTCGTTGAATCAGGAATCTCCTTCAGGCTACTAATTTTATTCAACAAATCAACAACAACAAGACAGTGCCTTCATCATTCCTTCATAAATCACCAGATCACCGCTAGCTCATAATTTTACTGCGGTGGTCGTAGCTCCCTCTTCTTGTCCAAATAGCTATAGGTCTGGTACGGAATCAAAATTCCGGCCTTGTCGAAGGCTTCTTTGACCTCAGCCACCAGCTCCGACTTCGTGATGAGCCAGCTCTTGGCCTTGTCTGAGGGGTCAATCCAGAAGTGCATGCTGAGCTTCACGATAGAGTTCGAGATACTGGCGATGAGCACCTGAGGCTTGGGGTGCTTGAGGACATGATCCTTCTTGTTCATCAATTCGAGCGCAATCTCAGTAGCCTTCTTCAGATCAGTATCGTAATCGATCTGGATGGGGAAACTAATCTTACGAGTATGGTGAAGCGTGTAGGAAATCACCGTCGAAGACATCATCTGAGAGTTCGGTACGATGATCGCTGACCCATCGATACCTTTTATAATCGTCTGACGGGTCTGGATCTCCATGATTTTGCCCTTCACACCATTGGCGCCAAGCTGGATGAAGTCGCCTATTCGAAGCGTGTTTTGGATAATGATCACGGCTCCGGCAATCAAATTCTCCAGCAAGTCCTTGAAGGCGAAGGAGATACCGAGCGCGAAGAAGCCCACCACTTGAAGGAAATCGATGCCAAAAATGAATTGGAGCACGAGAGCGAGGCCTATCGTGAGGGCACCTACGACCGAGAAGCGGTTCACGAAGACAACCATATCCTCAGCCAGCGCGTCTCCCTTGCTCTGGCGTAGCAGCTTGGTAATCCTCCCGGCGACGATCTTCCCGAGCAGGTAAAACGCGATCAAGAGGATCAAGGCCCCCGGTATTTTCCAAAGGTATTCGATGTTCATCGTCAGCATCTCGAAGATCTGATTCTGTGACTGACTCGCGGCATCAGTAGCCACCCTTTTGGTAGCATTGCTGACATCGGCCGAGAGTTGAGCGAGGAGGAAAGGCATGGTCATTGCGAGAAAACGAAGCAATCTTTATTCCCTCCATTATAGCATTTTTTGGCTTCTCGCTCAAGAAAAAAGCCCCTGGAAGGGGGCTTAAAGGTCACCATGGAAAGATCGTCAGAGGATAATATCATTATCACCGAGATCATCTAGCTCTTCATCATCAAAGTTATTATTTCCATTATTATCTTGATTAACATCATCATTAACATCAGGCGGTGGAATACCATTAGTCCCAGTAGGGCCAGCATTGGGATTACGAGGTAGAGGATCTTTTTCACAAGGAGAATTCAGAACGGCTCTAGCAAGTTTGAGCTGTTCCTTATATCCCTCTATTTCATTGTCTGTGACGCCAATTCCCTGAAGGGCAGCTGCAAATGGATTCTGTTCGGCTATCGCAATTTTACTTTCGAGCTCTTTTATTTTTTCCTCAATTTTTTGCTTAGAAGTACTACAAGGGTAACTTTTAGTAACCGTAACCCCTCGGGGAGATCCTTCACTATGATCGGGTTCTTTATCCTTAGGCGCCTCAGGACACCCTAGCGACTTCTGTTGTGCTTCCAACTGACTAATTTGATTGCTATTATTCATAACTTTAAGTTGATCTGCAGAAAGTTTGCTATCTAGACCTTGCAGCTCAGCCTTCAGTCTGGCAATTTCGGCCGCTAGTTCCGGACAGTTTTTTTGAACAAAATTCAGACCATTGACATCAATAACAAAAGTACCTGGAGTTGTGCCAGCCGAAGGCCTGGTGGCAGCCCCACCCAACACACTATCTTCTTCATAGTCACATTCATCATCTTCATAAGAGGGCATGGGAGTGAGAAGCACCCATCTTTTCGTAATCTTTGCATTAGGACTTTCTTCGATTATCGTACCAAAGTCATCGAACTTTCCAGTAGTGTTAGCCCCTGGAGTGACTTTAGTGTTCTCGGAAGCGCCTGTGGTTGAGTTCGTGGATTTTTTATCCTTACCTAAACTTATTAAATTCATAATGTATATGATTTCTTCTTCCGAGAGCTGTACATTCAGAACTCCAACATTAAAAGGATCTTCATCACCAAAAGCGAGATCTTCATCATCAGTATCATCACCTAGGGATCGGTCATTACAGGGAATTTTGAGTTTCTCAATTGCAGCTTGAACTACGGCGAGACGTCTAGATGCCTCTTGAATTTGAGCAACGGTAATATTCTCAACGTCAAGCAAATACCCGACCGCTTCCAACTCAGCAAAGAGCTTATCAATGAGTTCCTGATCCCCTGGGCATTTTGGTGTTTTAGAGTCCAAACCTTTCAACGTTACGCTCAAGCGTCTGTGATCTTCATTGAGCGTGTCCAGCATCAGCAGTGGGAGGATTTGTGCAATAGGGGCAGCAGGGGAGGAACCGGGACTTACGACAGCAAAGATATTATTGATAACATACGCAGAAAGGAGCTTATAGACATCATCAAAGTAAGAAGCCCCCAATACTTTCGGACACTTCTCATGAAATTCCTTGGACAAGACATCAAGCCTGGCTTGATTGGTGCCTGACTTGATCAAGGCGAGCATTTCATCGTGTATTTTTTCGCATAGCCTCTTATCAGCTTCAAATGAGGTTGCTTCATCAATACCACTTATCAGGGAAAGATCCGTAGGGCATGGCTCTCTGGCTTCTTCAATCAAATCTAAAATTTCTTGTCTGAGCACACTAGTTCGCACCTTCACTTGCTCGAGTGCGGTGGCAGCTGATTGCCGTTGACCACGAGTAAGGTCATTTCTGGCAGACGCCAACTCAAGCTTCAGAGCCTCGATCTCTGATTTCAAATCAGCAATAGCCTTCCTATCTCTCTCTGGACATCGGGAGATGATACGATTAAAGAGTAGCTCGGAAGCTGCCAGAACATCCTCTTGGATATGGAGGGTAAACCAGGGAAGTATATCTGGAGCCGAATCAGATAATTTACGATCTTCAATGAATTTACGCAGACCTGTCGCAAGATTTTTTCTATCATAATTGTCACGATAATGATCATTGCATTCTCTCACATAGCGCTCCGAAAGCGCATCGAGTGTAGGCTGATTCTTGGGGTTTTTAAATTTATGTGTAACTGGATCGAATTCAGCTGTAATGCCAGCCAAGAGTTCATCGCAAAGGTTGGGATTGATAGCGGATTGCGCTGAAACCAATGAATGATTCCAAATTCCCGGCGCAATCACCATCACCGATCCGAAGACCAAGGTGGTCATCAGGGTGGTGACCAGAAGAATGCGGAGTAATTTTTGTTTTGTATTCATAGGGTAATGATGAAACGAGTGAAGGAATGAAGAGAGACTATTTATATATGAACTATTGACGTTTATAATGCGGTTCATCAAAGACATAACCTTTCACCACGGTATCCAAAGCACGGAGGGGAATTGCCAGGGTGGTAGTATTCTTGTCGACAAGATCATAGGCAGTACCGAGGGATTTTCCTCGACTATCCTGGAGGTAGACTCCGGCGTAGTTATGCTGATTCAGCACTCCAGGCTGTGCTCGGAAAGAAATCATGGCTTTCTTCTCACCATCCTCAGCGAAGATGAGAGTATTCTCAAGGGACTGGGTGAAGTTGAACTGGACGAGCTTTTTCTCTGGCATGTCCTTATTCATGAGGAAGCTGACGTCCGGTAGAGTTCCGTTGATCAGGACTGCACCGGGCGGAAGATTCAGCATCGCTTTGCCATAGGGGACATCACAACTCACCTGAGAACCATTGCGATGTGACTCAGTATAGGCTAGCAGTGAGAGCTTTTGGGGCAGAGCGACGTGACATTCACCCAGGGGAAGCTGTTCTGGAAGCGTCGTGGCAGCAGGGGCCTTGTCCTGGTAATAAGCGGATCGGATCCGACGAGCCAATATCGAGGTCAAAGGTGACCCGAAGTCAGCCTGAAAGGCAGATTGCAATTTTTCGAAGGACACGGTCTGGGCAGTAGAAAATTCAGCAGATTCCAGGAGCAGAGCGGCGAAGAGGACCTTCAAGCTCTTATCCTCAAGCTTCAGGGCCTCTTGAGGTAAACTCACTTTCATCTGATCGAGGGCATTGTGGTGTGCGCTGAGCTGAGTGGACTCGACAGCATTGACCATGGATTTCATGAGTCTCATGCCGTGTGTCACGGGGAAACCCTGACGAGTGGTCTCTTGCCAAAGCTCCGGATACTTGACGATACCCGCCTGCTTCAGAGTAGCCATAGGGTCAGTGCCTTCTGGAAAAGTGAAAACTCCGAGGAGGAGATCGATGAATTGCTGTCTGCTCATATACGAGCCAGATCGAGCATCAGCGGGAACGAGTCCTTCCCTTTGAGCAAATGCAAAGGCACTTCCCTCAGCAGGGAAGAGCAGACTTGTCGCCAAATCATAAGTCATGACATTGTCATTGGGGAAGAACGGTAAATGCCGTGCTTGGTTCTCTTGACTCAGCTGACTCAGACGATGAATTACGAGGAGAATCTCTGAAGCGAAAGGGTGCTGATAGAACGATTTCGGCGAATCTGCCAGAATGATCATCGGCAGGTAGAGATCGCTCAATTCTTTGAGTGACTTTGGATTATTGTGAAATATATTCCAACTCTCCATTTGCCAAGGCGCCTTGACGACACCGAACTGCTCCGGAGTATCAGCACCTCTCGTGACCAAGACGGTCAGGGTGAGGAGGGGGAGGATGAGAAGGAGAGAGAGAAGTTTTTTCATGGGGTTTTGATATGGATATTGGCGAGTAAGGAAATGTGATCAAGTATTAGAAATTACCCGGAAACGTGGAATTCTGATCGGGCGGATTGATTTCATTCAAATAACTGCTTTCAAAATTGATAAATGGTGATGGTGCCAAATTCACTCCGACGTTGAAGCCTGGGATGGTAGTGGCACCAGAAAGGGCGTCCTGACCAGTCACAGGAGCTGAAACTGATGGGTTGAAAGGGGTCAGAGGGAAGTTGTAGATGAAAGGGCAGAATGTTGGAGTGCCGAAAGTAATGGTGTCCCAATTGATACCCATTTGGAACGGACCTGTCGCTCCAAGTGAACCATTGAATACCAACGTAGCATTGCTACCGCCAACATTCACCGTAAACGTTTGGTACCCGTTCTGGCCAGGGGTAACTACTCCGTTCATATCTATTGTTATCGTGCCATTGGCGTTGGTGGTGGTACTGCCGGAAGGAAATACCAACGTAAAGTCTCCAGATCCTGACATGGTGACGTCAGTAGTCCCGTTTGGATTAGGAGTACTCGAGGCAACGAGTAACTTCAGATCAGTGATCTCTCCAGTGGTAGTTCCTACTGTAGTTCCGGTGAACGCAGGAAAATCAAATTTCTCAATTTCAATCTTGGCCTCTGGGATAACTATACTGTGACCCACAGCCACCGTCATGAGAGAGTCCAATTCGCTTTGCTTATCACCTGGAATGAGTGTGGCATCAACAGCTTTAACCTTCATGTAATTGTCTCCAGAAGCTGAGTGTGTCGTGATGGGCATATCTGTATTTTCTGCAGAAGTATCTGTGATACACATGGCAGAATTATGGACCGGAGTTCCGTCGGAACAGACGAAGCTGCCGCCGGGTGAGCGATCGTTGTTTGTGATAGTGCAAATCTTATTGACTCCTAATAGACTAATAGTGCCACTTTCATTACAGTCATCAGTAAAAGTTGCCGTATAGCCTGAGTCAGGATCCTCTGACGCAGTGTAAATTCCTGGAGAAAAAGGGCCTTTAACGATTCCTGGACCTCCAGCAAATGCCGCGATGACATCCACACCATTCTGCTTCAAGTGGATATTGAAATTCGCAGGACTCTTCGTTCCAGTATTTGGGGGGTCCTCATCGTTGATCACCACCTTATTGAAGGTGATCGTAGCGCTTGGGTAAAATTTATTTGTTATGGTACATGTATTCAGTCCTGCGGCGAGAGTGATCGCGCCATTCGGACAGCTCCCACTGAAAGTTGCTATATAATTCGGCACAGAAGTTTCACTGATAGTGAATGACTGACCCGCAGCGAGATCTGAGGTCAATGTTCCACCTGCAGAGCCTGCATGGGAAGGTATCCCGACTGGGCCGGCGTAGGACATTGTGAAACTTCCCGGGGTTGCAGCACCTCCCATGGTGTTATCAACCATCTTGACGAGGTTGAGGGTTGCAGGGACTATAATAGGGGGTTCTTCATTGAAAGTTATAGTTTCCACTTCGTGAGCAAAAAAATCTGAATCCATCAAATCAACAGTACAAGTCTGAAGCCCAGCAGTGGCGCTCGTGATGACGAAATCACCTTCAAATTCTTGAAATGGGTCAACAACATCAAAGCCTAATTCCATATGATTCGTACCCGCACCCGTCTCAGTGGCAGGAGTCGGACCAAATCCGAGAACAAAATCCTGAATTATAGCATTCGGTCCGCAATTTGCGACATATCGTATGTTACTGCCGACGTCAGTAGCTCCAATAAATCCATTCAGCTGAATTGTGGCAATGGTATTAACGAGGGTCTCTACAACAGATCTGATCCAACCAGCAACACCTGATGCCTCTACCTTAGGTACAGTAGAAAGAGGCGTTGCTAGTGTGGTGATGAGTAGCGTAACAACGACGACTAAACACTTGGCAACTTGTATTGATTTTTTCATATTTATTTTTTTGAAATATCATATCATAATATACTATTTGTTTATAAAATGCAAGCATTTTCCGACGGCATCTATTCTTTACCATCCTGCTTAGCTTTGTAGAATGAGAAGGCCTTCTTTGCCCCTTCGCTTCCAGAAACGTTTAAATATTTTTCATAATATTCGAGCCAAAATTTTCGCTGTTCCGGTTGACGGGTCTCGAGTATTTCTATCAATTTATCGAAAAACGGCTTTGAACCAAGAAAATCACTATGTGATGTCAGGTTGGGAATAGCAACACCTGATGCAGATTCATTGATGATTGCCAGTGTTGTAAAGTACAATTCGTTACTCAACAATGCAAATTCTACATTCGAATCAACACTCTTAACTTGTTGAGTCTTGGAAAGACACTGAAGCAGCTGGGAAAGACACTGAGCAATGTTAGTTGAAGCACCGAAGTGTTTGGTCAATTCAGAAAAAATCCTTTCTCTAGGAGCCTCTTTAAAAAGACTATCTAGGAAGGCGCCCACTTTCATACTGAGAATATAAATTGAATCGGTGTGAAAATGATTAAGGTCATCACTCGCCAGTGCACGACTACGAGCTTTTGGAAACTTCAAAAAATATTCATTCGCACGGGCAAGACCACCGCACAAAATACTTAGGCTAGTTTCAAAAGGCTGATCTACCTTGAACGGGAAAAGTTCATTGGAAAGTAGATAATACGCGTCATAGCATCGATCATATTCTTGAAGAAGTCGGAGCACCTTGCCACGGTCATTAGGATTTTTAGGCTCAAAATGACTGTGGTAGGTCTGGCAAAATTCTGGCTTAAATTTTGGATCCTTTGGTAGCCTTATGTAGGCAAGCTTCATTAACGAGAGATCTAATCTCTTCGGATCACCAACGCATTCTATCTTCCTCAACTCCCCCACAATCCTCATCCTCTCCTGATACAACTTCTCCGCCTCGATCATCGGATCCTCTTTGAATCTCTCCGCAAAGGCCTGCTTGTTCTCCTCCGATCGAGCGACGTCGGTATCGATGCGAGTAAGTTTAGCTTGGGCTTCCTCTGCCTGCTGTGGTTCGGCTGAACGACTAGCCAAAATAGCGTAATGCTCTTTCGCCATGAGATTCCCATCACGGAATTGGTAGGTGGCGACGGGTAGGACGAGCTTGCACTCGATGGCGGCAGTGGTAGCCAAAGCATGCGCGACAGCGGTCTGAACAGATTTACGACGTGCGGTAGCAATGTCACAACTCGTTGAACAGAGGGAATCTTGCGTCGCAAGAAGATCGTCATACATCTTTTGCATCGGAGCTATGGCGTTTTGGCCATTTCTCAGAGTGACGATCTTGGCCGCTCCGTGTGGTTCCTTCACACCGGAATAGACAGGGGAGACTCCGGCCTTGAGCTTCGGAATGACTTCGTCCGCATTGGATTCGAGGGTTTTCAAAGCAACGATGGCTGTATCAATAGTCAGATTCGCCTGGGAAAACTCCAAAGCGCTCTTCAGCTCATCCAGCATGCCTTTCTTTTGCTTGAGTTCAAGGTCCTTGGAGCGATCCACTTCGGCGAGTTGCTTATTGAGAATCACCATCGCCTCGTTCCACTTCTTGGCGGCTATAAATTCCTCAGCGGCTTTGAGCGCATCCTTGTGCGATGAAAGGAAGGCTTCTTTGGAAGCTTTGGCGGCACTTGCCTGACGTGCACTATTAAAGAGATAAGTGCCGAGCGGAGCACCGACAGCTAGAAGGGCGGCAAGTGCCATTCCAATCCTTCTATTGCTCCTGCTGTGACCCTGAATCGCCTCCTCTTCTCCCATCTTGGCCAGTTCAGCCGCAATCACCTCCGGACTTTGGCTGTGAAGATAATCCTTGAAGACTTGAACAACCGTACTTATCGGAGGCCGCTCGTCTGGATCGAGGAGAACCATCTGAGCGAGGATCTCTCGAATCGGAGCGGGTACTTCATTCGCCGTAAGGGCATTATTTTCCTCATCAAAGACAGGTTTTTTTAGGGAGATTGCGTAAGCCATGATGCCATTAGCATCCCTGCTCCGAACTTGTTGGCTGTAAGGGTGCTGACCGGTCAGTATCTCGTAAAAGGTGAAACCCAGAGAATAGACATCGTCAGCTTCGGTGACATCCTCCTGAGCTCCTGCTTGTCGGGGTGACATATACTTGGGCGTTCCTGCGGGGATGATGGCCATCATACCATCAATCTCCGCACGTGGATCGGCTTCGCTGATCGGGCGAGCGAGTCCGAAGTCCGTGACATAGACGAGGTCCTTCTCACCTCCACGGAGGAAGTTGGCGGGTTTGATATCCCTGTGAATGAAGCCACGGTAGTGGACACGATGAATTCCCTCGGCAGCTTGAAGACACAGTGAGATCGTCGTGGGGGTGTCGGCTTCTTTGGCAGCCTTGGTGAGATCCTCAGCATGTTCGAGAAAGGACATGATGATATAGGACGTACCATGAATCTCGCCGGCTTGGTAGACCATCACCACCGGGTCATCTTGAGTAAATTTCTTAGCAGCTTCCTGCTCCTTCTGAGCCTCTTCAGGATCTACTGAGGGATCGGTGGCAATTTTGATCGCCATTTGTCGAATCACTTCACCCTTGCTGTTCAGCTCCTCGGCGAGAATCACCACTCCTTGGCCACCCTGACCGATTTTCTTCACAAAATGAAAACCCATTTGAGCGAAATCATCAGCTAGCGCAGCAGCCTCTGGCCCGAACCTTCGCTGCAAATCCTGATTATCACTAACCTTCTTGAATCTCGGAGTAACCCTCGATCGACGCAAGGTATCACCCGGCTTCAGCGTACGATCGACATCATGGTCTTTGGCGATGACCCGAAGAAAGGGGTTGCTCTGACCTTCAGCAAGGGAAGGTTTAGGAGCTTGAGGTGCTGGAGTCAAAGCTAGTATCGTCTGGCCATACTTTTGAGCGACGGCTTGAAGTCGTGCATCAAGTCCTGCAGGTCGAAATTTTTCCACCGAGGAAGCAGCCAATCGAGCGAGGGTCTGAAGGATGAGGAAATGATATTCATTTGGCGGGCTAAGAAGCATCTCTTGGAGTAACTGAGCGACTCCATCTGGGTCATTGTTGAGGAATTGAAACAATAAGAGTGCTGCTCCTTGCTGGCAATTCTGAGCCACCTGGGGTCTTGTCGGGTCACTTGGATGCAGCGATGACAAGGGATTGAAATGGAATTGAAGACGCGCAGAGTAATCTAACCGACTTTCCTGAATCCGAGCGTGCGTTATCTCGATAGGCCCTTGATTCAGGACACTAGGTCGGCGGAATTTGGCGGGATCAATGGTGGGTGGGCGGGGAGGCTGGGGAGCAGCTAGCGGTGGGTGAACTGATGGGGCAATTTGCGGAGGATTAATTCGTCCACAAATCTCGGAAACTTGTGCTCGAATAACAGCTAAACGTTCACTAGCTGGACGGTTAATGGGCTCATATCTTTTCTCCTCCTGCAACAGTGCCCTGATAATTGCCTCAGGAGGTTGACTACCAGTCATTATCGCCGCAGCTATCGCCTTTAGACGTCCATCTGGACTGTCATAGAGGGTCCGCGCCGACTCCATCAAGTCTTTTGGAAAGCCAGTATCAGCCATGGACGTGATTACAACAAAGAATCATCTATGACATAGACTTGATTGAAAGTCAATGTCATCATCCCGAAGATCACTCTTAACCACTTCATTATAGCATATGGAGTCTAGCCCCGTCCGAGACTCTTCCAAAACCAGTCAATGAAGCGATCAACAGTGCTTTTTTGCGGTTCTGCCTCCCTCTCATCTGAATCATCTTCCTCAGCATCATCAGAATCGTGGTCGAGATGGTCAGATGCCTTCTTCACCAGGACATAGTCCGTCGGAGCCAAGGAAAATTTGAGTAATTCCTTCATGGTGATGCGGTTGTGAGGGCCAGGACGACTCCCTTCGGCGATCACCTCGACAATTTTTCTCGCAATGGGTCCACCCTTCTGGATGAAAGGCTGAAGCAAAGGATCATGGACATCAATCACCGGCGGGCCTTCTGGATCCAGCTGTCCTATAGTCACGCGATAAAGCAGATGATGCGATTGTCGTTTGAACCCGTCCTTACGAGTTGAGCCTCGAGACTTGACCACTGGCTCATGATGTTGAGACTCCAAGGGATGAACCGAAAGTTGACCGGTGATCAGCTCGAAGAGAAGCATACAAAGGCTGTAAACATCATTGGGCGGTTTTCCAGTGAGTCGTCCGTCACTAAGCCCCTCAGGACTAATATAGGGAAGGGTCCCTACGGTATCGGTTTTGGTCGTGATCGTCGGGGCATTATCTCCCTTACGAGCGTCGCGAGCTAGACCAAAATCAATCAACCTCAAGCCACCCTGGCGGATCAACTTTTCGAAGTCACCTGGGGTGTATCCTTCAGGAGAGGTCATGATAATATTTTCCGGTTTCACATCCCGATGGATGATGCCCATATCATGACAATAGCTGAGCGCTGAGGAAATACGTCCGAGGAAGAGCAAGACAGCATCGGTACTCAGCACAGTTTTCTTCTCAGGAGGTAGAATCTCTTGCTCACGGAGGACATTATTCAAGGCGAGGTTCGGATTGAGAAGCTCAACGACCTGATAAGTCAAAGGGATGCTGATCGGACGCACTCTCATAGCGTTCTTGAAGGTAAGTTTCACCACATCGAAGCCATAGGACCTCGCGATGCAATCACGAGCAATCCGGGCTTGCGGATCCACTGCGACACGGGTGAAGAGCCTCTCCTGCAAGCCATAGCAACGAATGGCGTGGGTACCACCTTTTTTTTCCTCCCAGAGGATTTCGAGATCAAAACGAAGGGCAACATGACGATTTTGACTGCGGCTAAAAGCGCTAACCACCAAGGCCATTCCACCCTGACCAACGTAATTAATCGTCGTGGGATCGATATCGGGGTGATTGGCGAAAGCTTCGCGGAGGTGGCGATCAATGAAATCGGATGGGGTCTTTTGGATAAGATTCAGGAGATCGAGATCATTCTTGGGAATGGTGAGCTCGGCATAACCAGCTCGCACATTTTCCTCAAGAGACTTTATTCGCATACCCTGAGTCTGGACCCAGTTGGAAAAACCAGCATCCAAGTCGAGCCTACTCAGCAGAGCATGAGCCAAATAGAGTAGATTAGGAGTCAACATCACATCTTTTCCAGAAACGTCGGCAAAGAGCTTCTCGACGAAATCTCTACACTCTGCTGCATTGCTGCCTTGCTGCATAAGAATACCGCCAATGCGTTGGAGCATGGGTCCATCAGGAGTGGTCCCGGCAGCCTGAAGTCCAGGGTCAATGGTGCTCTTCATAAGATCAGAAAGCTTCCTGCGGTAGGCCGCCTGCTCTTTCTGAGAAACACGGGATAGGCTCCTACCATCGTCCTGTTCGGGCACAGTGGCAACTTTGACCACTCGAGTACGAACGGCAACCACGAAGGGTGCCAGCCATGAAGTCCGCCCGCGATCTAGCTCCAGAGCTTCCTCAAGAGGAGAAATCTCATCATCACTAAGGGAAGCTCCATCCCGAAGTTTACTGACGAGATCTGGGAATGCCTGAGCGAGAGCGTTAAGGGCTTTTGGATCAAGATCATCGGATGTTCGTTCAGGTCCTGCCATAGTGAGGAATTGGAATTCAAGAGCACACTATAGACACTATTTTTGAGGTTCGTCAAATAATTTGGCGATCAGGCGGGGGCTTGACGGTGCATCACAAAAGAATACAATGAATTCGCACTATCACTCCATGCCCACCACGACAACGACAGCACGGCTCGATCATGCCCTCCTCGAGAGACTGAAAAGACTCGCCACGGTTCTGGACGTCGAGCAGTCAAGGCTTATTCGCGAATTCGTACGAAATGGGATTCAACAGAAATTCCTTGAATACGCTCTCGACCTCTATAAGCGTAGGAAGGTTACCCTAGCTAGGGCAGCTGAGATCGCGGGAGTGTCACGCTCAGAAATCATGGAAGCTTATGATGGTGTGATTGATTATTCAGAGAAACAACTGTCGAGTGACCTCAAAGGACTATGAAAAAGACCTTGGTAGTGAATACCAGCCCGCTCATCTATCTGGCCAAACTCGATCGGCTCTATTTCCTCGACGACTTCAAGATCATTATCCCAAGGCCGGTCGTAGATGAGCTCTTTTTCAAGGACTCAACAGAAACTGAACTCCTCAGGGAGTTTCTCCAGGAAAAGCACGTCAGCGTTGCTAGCACGAAGATCCTGAGGAGTTTGCCCGATTATCTCGGTGCGGGGGAAAAAGCTGTGATATCACTTGCTCTTGAGAAGAAACTAAAAGCTGTGGTCCTCGATGATCGCCGAGCTGTCTCGGTCGCCGAGCAGCATGGCCTAGCCCCGAAGGGAACTCTGGCCATTCTGATTACCATGAAGGAACGAGAGGTCATCAGCGAAATGGAGTCTATCGCTATCCTCCAGAGCCTTTGCGAAAAAGGGTTCCGGGTCTCAACGAATTTCTTGGTGGCGATATTGCAGCGGCTGTTTGGGAAATAGGTTTCTACTCAAAAAATAATCGTGATATCTTGACGGTGAGTACACCTCATCTTGCATTTTTATGCCACTCGTCACCACCACCGAACTCTTCCAGAAAGCTCTCGCTGGCAAATACGCCATCGGGGCTTTCAATGTGAATAATATGGAAATCACGCAGGCAATCGTGAATGGGGCCTCGAAAGCGAAGGCACCACTGATCCTACAGCTTTCCAAAGGCGCCCGTGACTATGCCGATACGCGGTATCTCATGAAGATCATTGAAGCGGCGATGGAAGTGCATCCTGAAGTGCCGATCGCCATTCATCAGGATCATGGGCCGGACTTCGAGACCTGTAAGTCAGCTATCGAGGCCGGCTTCACCTCGGTGATGATCGATGCCTCCCATGAGACCTTCGAAGAAAACATTCGCAAAACCAAAGAAGTCGTCGACTACGCGCATCCGAAAGGGATTGTGGTCGAAGCCGAGCTCGGCCAACTCATCGGCGAACAATTCGACGAAGGCGAGGGTGGGGCTATGTCGGAGGGGGTCTATACCAATCCTGATAAGGCGAAGGAGTTCGTGGAGCGCACCGGTTGTGATTCATTGGCAGTAGCTATCGGCACCAGTCATGGGGCGTATAAATTCAAGCAAGAACCACGATTGGACTTCGAACGTTTGAAAGCGATTCATGAGAAATTACCGGGTTTCCCACTCGTCCTACACGGAGCATCGACCGTTCTTCAAAATTACGTCGAGACTATTAATACGTATGGCGGGAAAATGCCCGCGGCCAGAGGGGTACCGGAAGAGATGCTCGCCGAAGCTCGCAAATGGGGTGTCACGAAGGTGAATATTGATACTGATCTGCGCTTGGCCATGACCGCGGTCCTGCGAAAAATCTTTGCCGAAGATCCAGGGGCTTTTGATCCACGGAAGTATCTGGGACCGGCGCGGGATGAACTGGAGAAGCTGGTGATTCGTAAGATGGAGGTATTGGGATGCGCCGGAAAATCATGAAAAATCTGGAGTGGGGAATTCAGGTATCCTTTCCCAGGTGCCTGAACCGGGGCGAATCACGTATGAGCGGAGTGGGTTGGAGGCCTGGGAAAGGAAACCTGATTCTCCACGACTAACGGTTCAGATAATCATTATGGATTACCAAAAAGAATCCCTCAAACGGCACAAGAAGTACGGCGGTAAGATCGCCATCGTTTCGAAGGTGCCTTTGGAAAGCCAGAACGACCTCTCCATTTACTACACCCCCGGCGTGGCCGAACCTTGCCGAAAGATCGCGGCAGATAGGGAGGCAGTGTACGACTATACGTCGAAGGGCAACCTAGTAGCCGTGGTCAGTGACGGATCAGCCGTGCTGGGTCTCGGCAATATCGGCCCGGAAGCCGCTATGCCCGTGATGGAAGGGAAAGCCATTCTCTTCAAACAATTTGCCAACATCGACGCCTTCCCGATTTGTCTGAAGACGCAAGATACCGAAGAGATCATTCGGATCGTGAAAGCGCTGGAACCCACCTTCGGCGGGATTAACCTCGAAGATATTTCCGCACCGCGTTGCTTCGAGATCGAAGAACGGCTGATGAAGGAGATGAGTATCCCTGTTTTCCACGATGACCAGCATGGCACGGCAGTCGTGGTGCTCGCGGGACTGATCAATGCCTTGAAGCTTGCCAAGAAGTCGATAGGATCCATCAAAATTGTCATCGCCGGAGCGGGAGCCGCTGGCACAGCGATCGCCAAACTGCTTCTCAAATCTGACGCCAAGAACATCATTGTCTGCGATTCCAAGGCTGCCCTGAGCAAAGAACGAACTGATTTGGATGCGGCCAAGCAAGCCCTGCTCAAGATCACCAATCCCAAGAACGAATCAGGAACGCTTAAGGACGTCATCAATCATGCTGATGTGTTCATTGGCGTCTCTGCGCCGAACATCATGAACAGAAGCTTCGTGAAACTGATGGCCAAAAAAGCCATCATCTTCGCCATGAGCAATCCCATCCCCGAGATTATGCCCAAGGAAGCGAATGTTGGCGGAGCCTTCATCATCGCCACCGGTCGCAGTGATTATCCGAACCAACTGAATAATGTGCTGGTCTTTCCAGGTATCCTGAAGGGAGCCTTGAAACTGCGCAAGCAAATTACGACCGAGATGAAGCTCGCCGCCGCGAGCGCTCTAGCGGCCCTAGTCAAAAAACCAACCTGTGATAAGATCATTCCCCATCCCCTGGAAAAGGGAGTTGCCGACGTCGTGGCCAGAGCGGTCATCACCGCAGGCAAATAGTGAAACTCCATGAGAACAGTCGCCAGCAAAGACATCATCGGGAAAGTTAAAAAAATGATCATTTCGGTGAATTTTGACTTGGATGCCAAGACCCTGAAGAGTCTGAAAGATGGAAGAAAACAAGAAGTCACCGAGATGGGGAAATATGTCCTTGATGAAATAGTAGAAAACGCCGAGATCGCCAAGCGAGAAAAAATACCACTCTGTCAGGATACCGGCGTCTGCGTCTTCTTCGTCCGCTGGGGACAGGAGTGCGTACTCAAAGGCATGAGCCTGCAAGAGACACTCGACCAAGCTGTCCGCGAGGCCTATCAAGAAGGCTATCTCCGCAAATCAATCCTGCAAGATCCGCTCTTCAATCGGCAAAACACCGGTGACAATACGCCGGCTGTGATTCATGTAGAGCTCGTTCCTGGCAACCGTGTTGAAATTGAATTTTTGGCCAAGGGCGCCGGAGCCGACAATGCCAGCAAAATGACCATGCTCATTCCAGCCCAAGGCATCGACGGAGTGATCGACTATGTACTGCAAGTGTGCCAAGAAGCGGGGGCAACCTCATGTCCCCCGTGGATCCTGGGGATAGGTATCGGAGGTACCTTTGACTCAGTCGGAAGCTTAGCCAAGCAGGCCATGCTCAGACCAATTGGCAGCAAACACCCTGACCCGAACTATGACCAACTGGAAAAGACCATCCTCAAAAAAGTGAATCACCTTGGTGTGGGCCCGCAAGGGTTAGGAGGAAAAATCAGCGCCTTGGCCTGCTTCATCGAAGCTCGATCATCCCATGCTGCCACCATCCCCGTGGCCGTGAATATCCAGTGTCACAGCAATCGGAAGGGGAGGGTGAAGCTGTAATCAGCCAGTGGATTGTGGAAAAATCAAGCATTTCCTTTTCTGAACGAGCTGTTATACTTTAGCTGACTTTATTTCTCTATGAAAAAAAATCAACATTATCAGGTCGTGATCGAACAGGATGAAGATGGAGTCTATGTCGGGACTGTGCTGGGTCTCCCCAGTTGTTATAGTGATGGGAAAACCATTGACGAGCTGATGGAAAATCTTCATGATGCAATTTTACTGTGTGAAAAACACCAGGAGAAGCAGGCTAAGGAATTGCAGACAAATCAGTTTATTGGTGTGAGAGATCTTGTTCTTCATTATGCCTAAGCTGATTCCTTGCAGGTATTCGAAGCTGAGAAAGATTCTTCTTTTCATTGGTTTTGTTCAGAGGGAAGCTTCTGGAAGCCATGTCTTTTTCGGGCATCCTGATGGAAGGACAACTCTGGTTCCAAAGAGAAACGATGATTTGGGAAAGGGTCTTTTGAGAAAAATTTTGAATGATGCAGGTCTGACGGTAGAAGAATATGAAAAGTATCGACAGAAACTTTAGAACCTCTCCCGCAGTGGAAGCGTGACGATGAAACAGGCACCGCCCAGAGGAGCATCGGAGTACCGGATCGTTCCTTGGTGGAGTTCGATTATGCTCCGACAGAGGTAGAGACCCAGGCCGATGCCGGAAGATTGTCTCTTTCCGCTTTTGAATTTTTCAAAAAGTCTCGGTTGGAGTTCTGGGGAGATACCTGGGCCACTGTCACTGATCGTCATGCTCACCGCTGGAATTTTCAAGCTGAAGTGAGCGGCACTCTGGCTGATCGAAAAAGAATACCACAATAGTAGGCTGTATTCGTAAAAAAATCCCAGTTCACTTTTGACCGCTTTTTGGAGTGGGGAGTGGGAGCCCATTTTCCGGGTGCATGAACCGGGGCGAATCATGTATGAGCGGAGAGTGTTGGAGGCCTGGAAAATGGTGTCCCACTCACCACGACCTTCGGCGACATTGCCTAGCCGTGAATATTCAGTGCCATAGCAATCGGAAGGGGAGGGTGAAGCTGTAGGGAAAGATATTAGCCGGCCAAGACCTATCTTGCAGGCGAGTGCAAAACCCTATCTTTCAATTGTTTGTCTTGGCCCAGGCGGTATATATTATACCCGTGACAAAAATCCATTTCAGTCTATGAACGACAGGAAACAAAAATTTTTAAAAACCTATGCCAATTTGCCTCTCGGTGTGAGGAAGGAGATTGTTGTCGTTCTTGATGATAAGCCCATGTCATGGGATGTTGTATTTATTGAGGTCAGTAATAATACCAAGCTAAGCTCCATTATTCTGGGGAAACTTGAAAAATTGGGGTTCATTTAGAAAAATTATGGGCAATCAAAAAAACCTCCTAAGTGACGAGGAAATTCGAAAGCTCGTTACCGCAAGACTCTCTGTTTTATCGGCTGACACCATTATTTCTATCGGTTCCGATGGTAGCTTCACGAGAGATGAAATGATCGAAAGAGTACAGGCAGGGGATAAAGTTGGGAATAAAATAGCCCAGGTAGAAATAGAGTGGCTAAGATCATTTAAGCAAGAGTGACATGATGAATTTTCTCATAACGAGACCCGAATACGACCCACCGACAAAATATTTTTCTACCTGGAGTGAGGAAATTATTGCTGTGGCAAAATCAAAACAAATCAAGGTGATTGACCTCAAGGGTGCCAAAGCGACAAAAAGGGAACTGACAGGAAGAGTCTTGAAGCTCAACCCCAGATTGCTAGTCTTGAATGGGCACGGAAGTGAAAATACCGTCGCAGGACATGATGATGAAACCATGATTGAAGCCGGAGTTAATGAAGATATCCTCAATTCTCGCATTACCTACGCAGTCTCCTGTTGTTGCGCCAAAGAGCTTGGTCGGAGGGCAGTCGAGAATGGAAACGCTACTTTTGTTGGCTATGACGATGACTTTATTTTTACTTCTGAGAGGAAATACCTATCTAGGCCGCTGATGGATAAACGAGCGCAACCTTTTATGGAAGCTTCTAACCATGTAGCGATTTCTTTGCTCAAGGGACACAAGGCATCTGAGGCATCCAAGCGCTCCAAAGAAATGTTTGAGAAAAGTTACAAAAGGCTATTATCCAGCAAATCTGATCCTAACTCCTTGCAAGATGCTCGGTTTTTGTGGTGGGATATGACACACCAAGTTTGCCTTGGTAACACCAACGCAACCTTATCATCATGATGACCTTGGCACTCCTATCGGAATCGTAACAATGAAACAAGCACCGCCCAGAGGGGCATCGGAATACCGAATGGTTCCCTGATGCAGTTCGACTATATTTCGACACAGGTAGAGACCCAAGCCAATGCCCGAAGATTGTCTCTTCCCGCTTTTGAACTTTTCAAAAAGTTTCGGTTGAAGTTCTGGGGGGATGCCTGGACCACTATCACTGATCGTCATACTCACCGCTGACTCGGAAACATGCGTCTGAAGCACCACTCTTCCTCCTTGCGGGGTGAATTTAGTCGCATTGTTCAGGAGGTTGTGCAGCACCTGTCGCATTTTTGCCCGGTCAATATTCAGAAAGAGGTGCGATGATCGATCGTGATCGAGGGTGAGGGTAATGCTCTTCTTTTCCATCAACTCTCGGAATTCGTCATAGACGCCACTGATGAAATAGGAGAACCCGATCTTCCTCCGCAGGGGCTCAACCTTCTTCAGGTCGTATTGTTGAGCATCGAAGAGCTCCTTGGTCAGGTGGTTCAGCTGCTCGAGTGACTCTTCGAGCACCTTGAGATCTTTTCGAACAGGTTTCATGAGCACTTTGGAAGATAAGGTGCTTTCCAGTTGCAGCATGGCAATGGTGAGTGGAGTACGAAGCTCATGCACCGTGACCGCGATGAAGTCGGATTGCTGTTGGACCAATTCACGAAGCTTCGAGACCTCGTCCTTCAGGCCCGCTTTTAAAATCCCCCGGTTTTTTTGATGATAGTGTTTCATAGGAATGCAACGTAAAATTTGCCCCTCCAAATTTACTTGTACCCGCAACCAGTTAAGAATCCCAATGGGACTCAGCAGCGGTTCACTACCATATATTGTTTTTAAGATGCTGCAATTGCTCATCAATACTGAGTTTTACATAACTAAATATAATGGCTTATATAAGCCATTATATTAGTACGAAGCCTTATCGTAACAACATCAGAATTTTGGATCCTTAGCTTTATATTTCAGTGTCGGTGCAAGAAAATGATCCTGTTTCCATATCTGTCGATTACGTTTTGGCGCGATGATGGGCACTTTTTCAGTTTGGATATACTCAAACCCAAGGTGTTCAAGAAATGAGGTGAATTCCTTGCCAAACGAATCTTTAGCATCGACATAGAAAGTGAGTACACCGTTCTTTTTGAGAAGATTTCTCTGGACAACTTTTTCGATAAATAGTATCCCATCCCTATGAAGTTCTTCTGGAATTAATGGGTACCCATCATAAACAATTCCATCGAATTGTTCACCATGGAATGACTCAAGCGCATCATGCCAATCTGATTCGATCAGCTTAAGGTTGGGTATCTTTTCAGCCTCTCTAACAAGATGCTTGTTGATTTCAATCACAGTGTGAACTCCAAGCTTTCTGGTTTTTCTGTATGCTTCGATTTCACGGTCGATAATTCCAAGACCGTAACCAACATTCAATATGTCTCCGCCATTCTGAGTGACGATATCTGCCAACTTCTTCATATATGGAAGCTGGTAGGTTGACATTACCTCATGTCCTAAAACTTCAAGAATTACCTCTCCTTCTGCAGTCGTTGTCTTCTGTGGCTTTGAGTTCTTCCAAGTTTTTTTCAGATCCTTTAAGTAGAGACCTTGTCTATTGGCACGAGTTTCGTGAAGAAAGTGAGGGTTATCTGTCATGTATAAAAGGTCATTTTGCTTCCAGAGAAGATTAAAGATCGCCTTAAGTATTGCTGACAAGTTCTTATCCTGAATAATTGCTGCAAAGGCACTTTTTGAGTCAAAACTCATAAAATGCACCATGTCATTGAAGATGTTTATTTCAGTATTAATAACAGGAAAAAATTCTGGTGACACCAGAAGTGTCTGTCGCAATTCCTCAGTATCTCTTGCTTGATAAGCCAAAGATTTAGGACTATCTAAAGCAATATTTCTCATTTTTATACCCCTTTTTACTCGTTCAGGAACATATTCATGAACAAAGAAATCTTGTAAGTCCTTAGCAACTTCTTCTACCACCGAAAAAATCGCTACAATTTCCTCCCCTTCAAAACTCTCTAGTATATCTCGGTAAGATTGCCGAACTCCTTTATGTCCTTCATACATTCTTAGTTTTGGGGTGAAGGCTTTGGGGTTGAAATCATACTGAGCAATAAAGCTTTCCATACTTTCCTGATATTGCTGAAACTGTTTCACAAAGGCTCTTACCCACTTTTTAAGCTGACCAAGATCTGAAACAGAGTAAATAGGCTTATTATTTAAGCGAGATTTAGAAATCATTTTTTTCATGGAAAGCTGCTTCAAGGTATATTGAAGAGTAGATTTTCCAATACTCGCTTCGCTTGAAATGTTTGTTAAATCCATAGCTCCCTTTTCGAGCAGGGTAGAATAGATAGCAATTTCGTTCTCAGTCCATCCTGTCTTCGACAGAATGTCTCGAATCATCAGACTGAGGTAATTACTCATTGTCGAATCTATTACAAAATTAGCAACCCTATAGCACTAGCATTCTACCAAGTTGAAATTCGTTATCATACCTACATTCTGAGAATTTTCTGGAGTGGGGACTGGGATACCATTTTCCAGGTGCATGAACCGGGGCGAATCACGTATGAGCGGAGTGTGTTGGAGGCCTGGAAAATGGTATCCCAGTGACCACGACCTAGACGGCACGACACAAATTGTCACTACACCACCATCAAAAATTTCTTATACCGCTTATCCCGCCCTTGCACGATCTCGGTGAAAGCGTCCTTGAGACGCTTGGTGATGGGGCCAATTTTTTCCTTGTTGAAGACATGATCATCGATGGAGGCGATGGCGGTGACCTCAGCGGCGGTGCCGGTGAAGAAGGCTTCATCAGCCTTGAACAGCTCCTTAGGTTTGAAATGCTTTTCCTGGACCTTGATACCCATGTCCTTGGCGATAGCCATGATCGAAGCACGAGTAATACCGTCAAGGATATTGCCCCGCGGTGGCGTGATGAGCACACCATTCTTCACCATGAAGAAATTCTCCCCAGGACCTTCGGCGACGTTTCCCTTGAAATCGAGGAGCAGAGCTTCGTGATATTTGGTGCCTTGGAGCTCGAGCACGGACATGATGCTATTGGCATAGTGACCGCTGATTTTGGCATCGGTGATGCTCGATTTCGGGTGAATGCGGACGAAGGAAGTGATCTTGACGTGAATGGGGTTCTCGGAGAGATACTTCCCCCAGGGCCAACAGGCGATGGCGAATTCGAGCGGCGCGCCGATCGGATTCAATCCCATTTTTTGACCAAAGAAGATGATCGGGCGGATATACCCCTGCTGAATCTTATTTTTGCGAACGGTGTCCACGATAGCCTTATTGATCGCCGCTTCGGAATAGGGGACTCTCATGGCCAAGGCCTTGGCGGAATAGAGGAGTCGCTTGGTATGTTCCTTCAAGCGAAAAATTGCCGGACCTTTATCAGTCTTGTAGAATCGAATTCCCTCGAACACCGCTCCGCCATAGTGGAGGGAATGACTGAGGACGTGAATATTGGCTTTTTTCCAAGGAACGAATTTCCCGTTCAACCAAATGAATGGAGTTGATTCCATGCGATAAAATAAAAATACTATTTCTCCCGAACCACGAGGTTGAGAATCTTGCCGGGAATGAAGATGACCTTGATGAGTTCGGCGCCATCGATGTGCTTCTGGACCATCGCTTGTTGCATCGCCATCTGAAGGGCTTCATCTTGAGGAATGTCGATCGCCACTTCAATCATGGCGCGTAGCTTGCCATTGATCTGGATAGGAAGATTGACGATGTGCTCCTCAGCGAGCTTGGCATCATATTTCGGCCATTTCTGGTCCATGATCTTTTTCTTGTTCTTGATACTCTTCCAGAGCTCCTCAGCCATATGCGGCGCGAAGGGGTAGAGACAGATGAGCAAAATATCGAGGGATTTCCGGGGAACAGCTGTCTGCTTCTGCAAATGATTGACCATGATCATCATCTGAGCGATGGCGGTGTTGAATTTGAATTCCTCAATATCATGCGTCACCTTCTTCAGGGTCTGGTGAGTGATCTTCAGGGTGCGCTCATCAGGAGTTTTCTTCGTCTGGGGCGCCTCGGTGGTGAGCCGCCAAATCTTTTGTAAGAAACGGTAGACGCCATGCACCCCCTTGGAACTCCAAGGTTTCATTTGCTCAAAAGGCCCCATGAACATCTCGTAGAGGCGAAGCGTGTCAGCCCCATAATTTTTGATAATTTCATCGGGGTTGATCACATTGCCGCGGGATTTACTCATCTTCTCGCCGTCTTCACCGAGGATGATGCCCTGATGGCGAAGCTTCGTGAATGGCTCGTCGTAATTGATATAGCCATAGCGGTGCAGAGCTTTGGTGAAAAACCGGGAATAGAGCAGGTGGAGAACCGTGTGCTCAGCGCCTCCGACATAGAGGTCAATCGGTCCCCATTTCTTCAACATCTTCTTGTCAGCAAAGACTTTCTTGTTTTTCGGATCCATGAATCGAAACTGATACCAAGAAGAACAAACGAAGGTGTCCATGGTGTCGGATTCACGACGAACAAGTTTTCGTTCTTTGGGCATGAGTTTTTTCGCTTTCAGCTTCTTCTCAATCCGCTTCAAATCCCTTGCGTTGTGAAATTTCTTGGAACTGGTCAAGGGTGACTTGCCCTTGGGCATGAAATTGACATCCTTGGGAAGCAGTACCGGAAGCTCATTATCCGGGATCAGATACTCATTGCCTTTGTCGTCATAAACGATCGGGATCGGAGCGCCCCAGTAGCGTTGTCGGGACACCAACCAGTCACGCAGTCGGTAGGTGACATTTCGTCGACCAAGTGCTTTCTTTTGAATCCAGTCGAGCATTTCCTCGATCAATTGAGGATCAATGGATCTTCCGTTGAACGGACCTGAGTCTTTCAAAACACCGGCATTGGTATGAGCATCGACTGGTAAGTTGGGATCCGTGCGATCGACGACTTCTTTCATTTGAAGTCCGTATTTCTGAGCGAATTCGTGATCGCGAGTGTCGTGGGCAGAGCAACGGATGATACCGGTACCGAAGTCCATCAAGGCAAAATTAGCCAGCCAAATGGGCATCTTCGCACCTTCATTGAAGGGATCGAGGGCGTAGCGGCCGGTAAAGACACCCTTTTTTTCAAAACGGTCTGCATTTCTGTCTTCGACAGAGATTTTTCTGGACTCGGCGATGAAGGCTTTGACGGACTTTTCCTCAGGTGTTCCCTTCACGAGCTCGTGAACGAGAGGGTGCTCAGGAGCAATGACCATGAAGGTGTCAGCAAAAAGCCAGGCGGGGAAGGCGCTGAACGTATCGAGGTTCAGCTTCATTCCTTCAACCTGATGGTGGACGATCACCCCTTCTTTTTTTCCAATCCAATTCCTCTGACCCATCTTGGTCGACTCAGGCCAATCAATCGTTTCAAGGCCATTGAGAAGGCCTGAAGTGACAGTGCCTCTTTGCTTTGAATCTTCCAAAAAATCCGTGATTTTGAAAAACCACTGGGCAAGTTCTTTCTGGATGACCTGGTGTTGGCATCGGTCACACTGACCGTTGATCACCTGTTCATTGGCGAGGACGGTTTGGCAGCCCTCACACCAATTCACGAGAGCCGTCTTCTTGTAGGCCAGTCCCTCACGATAGAGGAAGCTGAAGAACCATTGAGTCCAACGGTAGTAGTCAGGAAGACAAGTGGCGACTTCGCGGTCCCAATCATAGCTGAAGCCCAGCTCTTGGATCTGTCGCTTGAAAACTTTGATATTCCCCAACGTGCTCTTTTCTGGATGAATCTTGGTCTTGATAGCGTAATTCTCCGCCGGCAGGCCGAAAGCATCCCAGCCCATAGGGTGGAGCACATTGAAGCCCTTCATACGCTTATAACGAGAGATGATGTCCGTGGCGGTATAGCCCTCAGGGTGACCGACATGGAGACCCGCACCGGAAGGGTAGGGGAACATGTCGAGGATATAGTGCTTCGGACGACGATCGCTCTCTTTGGCTTTGAAAAGCTTCTTCGTTACCCAGAGCTTTTGCCACTTTTTTTCAATTTCTCGGTGGTGGTAGGTGTTATCCATGATAGAAAGAAAATTTTATGTCGTAGCTCTGATATTTCATTTCTCGAGCACGCTCCCTTCGTACTCGCTTAGCATGCTTTCGCTCCGTGCGAAGCCCAAAGCTCT
>CXWL01003016.1_pt1 | contig 84834 bp, 73 predicted proteins | sample 590931 | NCBI WGS metagenome assembly CXWL01 (sample SAMEA3498368, study PRJEB10139) | groundwater metagenome | biome: water well; material: biofilm material | place: Germany | collected 2015-04-27
GAAGAACGGCGCGACCTGGGTTCAGGTGGGAGCTTCCACACAAGTGTACACGGACGCGCAGGGGCGCGTGGGCGTGGTCAACAAGTTGGCTTACTTCGTGTCCACGAAGAAGGACGACTCGGCCCGGGTCTGGCTTGGCACTGTTACCGCCCCCGCCGACCTGACGAATTTCATCAATTCCCCGCCGGACGGGGTCACCGGCGAGAAGAAGAACATCACCGGCGCGCTGGTGACCGCCGGCGGCTTGGCCACCAAGCTCGTCTTCACTTCGACGCCCACGCAGGGCTTGGTCGGCATCAACGATGTGGCCGGCTCGGGTGCCGCCTACACCATGGAGCGCCGCGACGACTTCAACAACCCCACCAAGCTCGGAGACACGCCGGTGAGCTTGACGGTGACACAGACACATAAAGAGATCCACGAGGCCAACAGCATGGCCTTGGGCTTGTCTGGCAACACCGCGAGCTTCGGCTACCGCGACAGGCTCAACACCGCCTTCATCAATCTGATCACGATCTTCGACGGGTTCACGGGCAGCGAACCCAGCTCGCAGTTCCGCTACCACGACCGCATGAGCTCCTACTCGGGCGGCGGTCCGTCCTCGAACACGGCTGAGGGCCAGCGCCCGGGAACATGGACGATCCAGGCGTCGGTGGGCGGCGTCGTGCTGGCCACCCACGAGCTGCGCATGGATCCCGACGTGATCGACCGCGTGGGCTTTGCCAACAGCACCTACAGCTTGGTCGCCGGCAAGACCGTCGACTTCGGCGCCGGCACCGTCGGCGTCTTCAAGCCGCAGCTGCAGGACCAGTTCCGCAACCCGCGCATCGCCGCGCAGGCCTACACGATCACGTTGGCCACCGTCACGCGCTCCTCGTCCCTGCTCAACGACTACGTCGCGTTCTCGAGCTCGCCCGACAACATCCCCGGCGGCCGCACCTTGGCGCCGATCTTCAACAGCGCCACCGGCACGGTCACCATCCCCATCGATGCCTACCAGACCACGTTCTACTACATCGACACCAACGCCTCCTCGCGCTACGCGGTGGGCGGGGCGACCAAGCCGATCATCAGCGTCAGCGCCGGCGGACTTTTCTCGGCGCAGCAGTCGGTCACGGTCCTCTCCGACGTCATCGACCGGATCAACGTCTCCACGGGCGCCGGGCAGACGCTGCAGGCCGGCGTGGCGTCTGCGGCCTTCTACCTGGAGACCCAGGACTACTACGGCAACCCCTCGCCGCTGCGTCCTGGCCAGGACCCGGGAGGGTCGGGCGTGGTCTCCTTCAACCTGGACTCGACGTCCAACGGCCAGGTTCAGTTCTCCACGCCCGGGGCGTCCAACTTCAAGCCGGCGCCGAGCAAGGCCTACCTGGGCGTGGGTCAGTCGGCGACGAGCTTCTTCCTGATCGACACGAAGCTCTCGAACCCCACGTTCCAGGTCCGCATCGACGGGATCAGCTACCCGGCCTGGGAGCCCGCGATCTCGACCTACGTCGTGGGCTCCGGCCCGCCCTCGCAGCTGGGCTGGGTCACGCCCTCGCGCCGCTTGATCGCCGGCACCACGATCCAATACGTCGCCGGCGTGGCGACCAACAGCGTGATCATCGCCAATCTGCTCGACCAGTACGGCAACGTCGCGACGTCGGCGTCGACGTTCACCATCCGCTACAACAGCCCGACGACGCAGGACCTCTACGGCGGCATCGATAAGACGTCCGTCATCCTGGCCACCGCGCCCTCGGCTTTCTGGCGGCCGCTGTTTAGCAGCGGCAACCTCGACGTGCTCATCCCCGGGGCCGCGGGTCTTTCGCAGGCGCCGTTCTACCTGTGGGGCCGCTTGGCCGGCGGGGCGACGGTCCAGGCCCAGGCGTATCTCGGCGGCTTGCCCGTGTTCAGCCCGATCGCGCAAGTCCACCAGATCACTCCCGGCTCGGCCGTCTATCTGACGGTCCATCACCCCTTCACGTTGAGCAACCCCTTGCCGGTGAGCACGGTTCGCCCGCTCACCGTCAAGGCCCGCGATCTGTTCGGCAACGTGGCCACCGGCGATGCGATCAACGGCAACGCTTTCACCGGCCCCGTCAATTTCCAATCGAGCGGCTCATCGGCGACGGTCATCCTCGTCGACCTCACCAACTCCGCGAGCTACCACATGTTCACGAGCGGCGAGGCCGGCGTCTTCGTCAACCTGGGTCTCGTCGACACGGTCGTCGAGCTCAACGACTTGAAGATCATGGCGACGAGCTACTATAACCCGAACGTGTACGGCTTCACCGGCGATGGCACCCGCACCGGCTTGCCCACCGACCCGATCCTGCGCTCGGACCCGGACGTGGTCATGTCCGGCGTGCTGGTCACGCCCAAGGACTTCGCGCCCGAGTCCGTTCCTCCGCCCAACGGGCCCGTCCCGCCGGCCAAAGCGGCCTTGGGCATTAAGCGCACGCTCAACCAAGGCGACGGCAACATCCCGGGTTCTCTGGACCCGGTCCCGATGCTGCTCTTGGACATGCGCGTGCTGCCCTCGGGCCAGGCGCTGACGGCGACCCTCGCCGGCCTGCGAGTGCAAAGCCGTCCGGAGGGTAATTTCGACAACAGGAAGGTCACCGAGGTCGGCCTGTGGCTCGACAGCCCCGGCGCGCCGAACGGACGGTTCGACCCGCTTGACGACGTGTACGTGGGATCGGGCGCCTACAACAACGCGGGCGCCTGGTTCTTCGGCAGCATGGCGATCGGCGGGCAAGCGCCGCTTAACACGTTGCCCAATCCGGTGGGCGCCAATATGACGCTCGGCACAGGCCAAAGCCGGTTCTTGTTTATCACGGTGCGCATCTCCTCCTCCGGCTACGCCGTCGGGGAACTGCCCGCCAGCTTCGGTCTCGAGATCCCCAACGCCAACGACATCACACTCGACGCGGCCTCGCAGGCCGGCATGGCGACCAACAACTTCCCGGTCAAGACCTCGACGTCCTCGGTCGAGCGCGAGGCCGCGCAAATCTACGTCTCCACCGTGAACTACGACATCAACGCCTGGTGGAAGCCCTCGTCGGCGCTGCCTTTGTCGACATACCCGTACGTCAACCAGGGCGCCACGGACGTGGGCGTGATGAAGCTGGGCATGTGGACGGATGGGTTTACGGCCGCGGTGTCCAAGATCACCGTCCAACACAGCGGCACAGGGCTTGACTCGGCGATCACTAAAGTCAAGCTCTACCTCGATACCAAGTCCGACAAGGTCACCACGCCCGACAACTTCCAATTCGACGCGGCCATCGACCGCTTAGTCGCGCAGACGACTTTCCCGCCGGGCGAGACGCGCCTGACCGCGATCAATATCCCCAACCCGACGGGCATAGACGGCACGATCACCGCTTCGACGAAGACCTACTTCCTGGTCTTCGACTACGACGCCTCGGCCGAGCCGGGCCACACTCACGGCATCAGTCTTTCAGCCTCCAACATCGTGCCGCTCAGCGGCAACGGCAAGCCGCCGGTGTTCAACCCGTTCGCATCCACCGAGGTCTACGTCACGGCCACGGCCGACCAGGTGAGCATGTTCTCGTGGAACAGTCAGGGTATGAGCACCAACTCGGTGCCCACCGACGCGATTCCCTCCAAGGTGCTGCAGAACGACAAGAACCAGCCTGTGGCCAAGGTCTCGCTGCGGGTGAACTCCGGGGCGGCCGAGTGGACGGGCCTTAAGCTCGACCGCTGGATGCCCTCGACGACGCGCAGCGGCGGCCCTTACACGCCGCTGCTGGCCCTCAACAACAAGGCCTCCGACGTGAGCAACGTGAAGATCTGGGTCGACGTGGACGGCAACGGCCTGCACAGCGTCTCCTCGGACTCGCAGGTCAGCCCTCTTAACAGCGTCATCCACAACTTCCCGACGGTGGCCTTGTCGTCGCCTCTGTACGCGGCCGGCCCTTTTACCGGCAGCTCGATTGCGGTCGCCGGCATTCTGGCCATGTTCCCGTCCGATAACCCCTTCCCCAACGACACCTTCAACCGCCTGGTGATCAATGACGATCAGACCGTCGAGACGCTCAAGGAGGTCGTCTACTGCTACGGCACCAATCTCGCGCAGAACCTCTATACGAACTGTAATCGCGGCCAAGAGGGGACGACGGTCCGCGACTACGCCATCGGCGTCAAACTCTCCGGTCCCGCGCGCGTGCCGGTTTTGAACCTGCTGGGCGGCGGCGGCCAAACCATCACGACCATGCCTAAGGATTATTACGTCACCTTCGACATCAACCCTCAGGCCTCCGTGTCGAACCAGTCGAACGTCGGCGTGGCGATCCCCAGCACCAGCTACTTCCAGATCACCTCGCCAAAGACCATGTCCACGACGGACGTGGGCATGCAGCCGCCCGGGCGCACGGTTTCCTTCGTGCCGGTCTTGTCCGAGTATCCGGACTTGGTGCGCATCGCCGCGGTCGAGGCGGTGGACGGGCCGTTGGGCGCGTTCATGCAGCAGAAGAGCACGGTCGCCGTCGCGATGATCGACGTGCGGACCGACGTGGCCGACGCGTTGTGGCGCTGGATGCTCATCTACGCCACGGGCACGGCAACCTCGGCCGGCCAGGTCGCCAGCGATGTCGATGAGACGCAGTTGTGGTTCGACAACAACGGCGACGGCATCTTCAACTCCAGCAGCGACATCCTGGTGGGTTCTGGCACTTTCGGAAACTACCAAGGCCTGCCGCTGGTCTCGCAGATCAACCTCAATCCCTCGAGGAAGATCGTGACCTTGGGTCTGGCGACCCAGCCCCAGCGCTATTTCGTGACGTATCGCATGTCGCCGACGGCCCAGCCCACGGATCCGTTCACGTTCCAGCCGCGCACCCTGGGCGTGGAACTGCGCCCGACTTCCCTGCCCACGGCCTCGTTGGTGACCGACAATCCCTTCCTTAACTCGCTGACCTTGCCCAACCAGTACGATCCGTCCTCGCCGCTGCCGTTTGTCAGCACGAAGCGCGCGATCATCGCAGCACCCCAAACGATGTCGGTGCGCGCGACGCCGTACTTCAGCACCTCGAGCGGCACTTTCGCCGCCCCCACGTTGGCGAGTTTCGGTATCCCGGTGCAGCCCGCCGGATCGATCGATCCGGCGTGGGTGCTGAGCTCGACGATGGGCCTGCCCATGCCTATCGCGGGCGCGACCACTTATCTGCTCATCGACTCCGAGATCGTAGGCTACTCGGGCTTCGGCATCGGGGTGCCCTCGATCACGGGCGTCGAGCGCGGCGCGCTGAACACCACGCCCGCGGCGCACTCGACGGGAACCTACATCGCTCCGCAGATCGCGCAGGGCCAGAACAACGTCGCGGCGATGCGGCTGGAGCTGTGGTCCTCCGAGTTCCAGGTGCAGTTGAGCGAGATTCGCTTCAACCGCTCGCTGCCGCTGGGTCTTAACGGCGACGATGCGGACCTCTCCACGATCCGCATCTATAAGACGGCCGACGGTATTTTCCACCGCGATCCCGTCAGCGGGCTCAACGTCAGCGACGTCCAGATAGGACAATCGTTCTTCGGCGCGCCGCCGGAGAGCAGCGGGCGCGCGGCGATTGCGATCAACGATCCGACGATCGGTTCGCCGGGCTACGCGCTGGTCACCTCGACGCCGAGCGTGTTCTACGTGGCTTTCGACGTGTCCAAGTCTGCGAAGTTCTCGCACCCGGCGTTGGCGCCGCCCAATGAGGTCACGGGCGTGCTGGCGCCGGATCCCACGCGCTTTAAGCTCACGCCCACCAACGCCGGCCACACGGTCATATTCGTGGGGACGACGACGGTGGCCAGTCCGACGTTCGTGGTCGCACCCACGCTCAACATGGTGACCGTCGACTTCGACCAGATGTCGGGCAACACGGCCTTCCAGAACTCCAAGAACGTGGCGATGCTGCGCCTGCATATGCGCACCGACCAGAACACGGCGATCGTCAACCGCATTCGCTTTGACCGCATCGGGGCCAACGGCGCCTTAGACAGCGACATCGACACGCTGAAGCTGTGGGCCGACGGTGATTTGGACGGCAACTTTACGGTGGCCGACTCCACGATCGACGTCTCGGGAGACCGCCCGTACCTGCTCTCCTTCGGCAACGAGACGTTCAGCTCGGGCACGGTCACGCTGCTGCTCAAGAAGCCGATCCTAGTCAGCACGCAGCCGACCGACTACTTCGTGACCTACGACATCTCGCAGTTCGCCGCCGAGGGCAACAAGCTCGGCGTGCAGATACTGTCTCCGTCCTACGTCACGTTGCAGGTGCCCAACATCGTCTCCTTCTCCTCGCCGACGTTCCAGTCGAACCCGCTGCTCGAGATCAAGAAGACCTTCTCGCAGGTGACGCTGGGCGTCAACGACATCGCCGATGATATCCCCGGCGTGACGCAGGCGCAGGCGAACGTGGCCATGCTGCGCTTTAATCTGGCCACCAATATCGCCATCGCGCCCTGGCGCTCGCTGCGCCTGAAGCGCGAAGGCAGCTCTCAAGATCCCGCGGCGGCGCTTGGGCGCAACACGAACGTCAAGTTCGTGCGCGTCGTCAAGGACATCAACCAGAACGACGGGCTCGACGGCAACGACATCAATATTTCCGAGGTGAACACCACGCTGATCGCCAAGCTCTCAAGTGCTACGGCCGCGCCCTTTGACCTCGTCGTGGCCTCGACGAAGGGCTTCCCGGTCGACAACCTCGGCGCTCCGATCGGCGGCCGGATCTGGGTCAACGAGGCGGAGCTGATGACGTTCTCGGGCATGGGCTGCCCGACCGCGTTTACTCCCGGTGTCGACAACACCACCGGCAGGCCGTGCTTGGCGATCACCTCGCGCGGCGACCAGATGGGCACAGCGAGCACTCCTAAACTCACGCACGCGGTGGGCGTGGGCGTGCGCAAGGTCGACGTCTTCAATCAGACCAACGACGCCGACGCGCAGACTTTGGTCACTCTCAACGCCGACCAGTTCATCGGTCCCACGGCGCAGACCTTCTTCGTCGCCTATGACATCGGCGACGCGGCGGTGCAGAACGAGACGATCAGTTTGACCATCGGCGATCCGTCTTGGATTGGCCTGCCCCGCGGCGACTCCGTCCAGGCTACGCTGGCGCACGGCGTGACGCGCAACAATCCGCTCGGGACGCTGACGACCACCTATCCGTTCGTCGGCAACGGCGTGGCGATCAACCCGATCACGTTGACGGTGGGCGGCGTGTCGTTAGCACCCGCCGGCGCCGGCCAGGGTGATGCGAACGTTCCGATTCTCGAGATCAACATGAAGACGAGCTCGGACTTCGTCTCGATCGCGCAGATGAAGCTTAAGCAGTTGGGCACGATTGTGACCTCGTCGGTGGCCTTGACCGGCGACGGCGACGCCTCCTTCATCAAAGTCTGGCTCGACAACGGCGACCGCGTGTTCACTTCGAATCTCGACATAATGCTGGGAGCCGTGCCGGTGTCGGCCTCCGGCAAGTTCTCCAACGGCACGGCCTTGATCGACCTCGTCCAAGGCGCGATCCCGTTCGTGCGCGTGACGACGGCCACGGCGAGCTTCTTTATCACCGCGGACATCGGCATCATCGACCGCGCGGGAGGCTCGACGCTGGGTCATCAGCTCGGCTTCCAGCTCGAGAAGTTCTCCGACCTCATCGCGCCCGACGGCGCGCCGGTCGTGTCCGCTCCCGACCCGAGCAAGCTCTTTCCGCTGCCGTCGAAGACGGTGTTGATCGCCCCGTTGACCGTGCCCGGCGTCTCGGTGAGTTCCGCGCTGCCGCCGATCATCGTCACGCGCGCGGGCCCCGGCGTGCCCAAAGAGGCCGTCGGCTACCCGGCGTACGCCGCGATCTCCGTCGTTGACTGCAACAACGGCAAGGACCCGGTCAATCCGCGCAACAATATCTGCCGCGATGGGAACGAAAACCCGGTTCCAGACCAGAGCCGTTGGATCTGTCCCAACGGCACGCCGTGGCCCACGAACTGCGCCGGCCTGCCGCCTCTAATCGACGTCAATGGCGACGGCGTGCCCGACAATTTCTCCACCGGCGAAAGTGCTAAGCCCAATCAAGTCTCGCTGTTGGGCGACGGCACGCCCACGACCGACTTGACGGGCGAGGGCATCCTGGACGTGGACGTCAACAAGGACGGCATCGTCGACCTCGTGATTTTCGCGCCCGGCTCCAACAAGCCGCAATTCCGCATCGGCCTCGACATCGCCGACCAGGGCAACTTGGCCAAGACCGCCGCCGACCCTGGTCAGGGCCTGGGGCCGTCCGCTTGGGCCAAGAGCGCCGGCTCGCTGTCCTTCAACCTGCCTGTCACCGGGACCGGCGGCTACTACCAGGTCGCCCTGGGCAAGTATTACGACGACCCCATCGGCATCACCCACAAGTGGTCGACGATCACCATCAACGCCACGTCGGGGATGACCGCGTCGGCCTACTCGATGCTGGCCACCAGCGTGCCTCTGACGGGTGCGACGCTCACCAACCTGGTGCTCGAGATCCCCAATATCACGCACTTGACGCAAACCTTGACTCAGGATACGACCGTCTTTACCGTGGTGAGCAACGCGGATCTTCTGCGCTCGCAGAACGGCGCCGGTTTGATCTACGTCGGCAGTGAAATTATGCGCGTCAAGCGCAGCCTGACGCGGGCCAACACCTATGAGGTGATTTTCCAGGAGGGGGACCCGCCGCCCTTTACCGGCCGCGGCTTGCGCGGTTCAGCGCCGATCGTCCACACCAGCGGCGAGCTCGTCTCCGACTCCGCAGCGATCCTTTTCGCCCAGTTCATCTCCGACTCGGGCTCGCAGTCGCCCGCCCAGCCGATGTGGGTGTATCGCGTCGATCCGACGGCGCCGACCACTCCCGGTGCCGCGACTCCTCTCGAGCAGGGCAAGACCACCTACGCGGTCAAGTGGGCGCCGTCCCAGCAGAATATATCGGGAATGGCTTCCTATGAGGTCCAGGAGCGCGGCGGCAGCCCCAAGGATCTGTCGGAGACCGTTATCTGGCGCACGATTAATATCATCCCGGCGCGTCTGACCACCTACAACGTGGGCGATCCGAACTTCCCCGGAGAGGCGGCGCGTCCTGACGGTCAGTTCTTCAGCTATCGCGTGCGCGGCATCAGCTACGCGGGCGTGGCCTCGAACTGGTCGCCGTTGGCCACGAATGCGGGCACGGGTGTTACCACGACCATTCTCAGCGGCGTGAGCAACTACCCCAACCCGTTCGACTCACGCAAGGGCGGCCCCCTCGGCCGCACTCAGATCACCTACACACTCAATGCCGATGCCGACGTCACGATCACCATCTACGACGCGCTTGGCTACCTGGTCAAGACCATCAGCCTGGCCCCGGGCGGAGACGGCGGCCGCGCCGGCCAGAACTTCGTGCCGTGGGACGGCCGCAACGACGCCGGCATCCAAGTCTCCAAAGGCGGCTACACGGCGCGCATCAAGGCCAAGGCCCCGAGCGGCTCGGCCACGGTCATCCGCAAGATCGGCGTCATCCATTAATGTCTCCAACTGACGTACCGTCAGGGTGAAGCTCATGTGACGCCGATCTATTGAACTGCTCTATTAAGGATAGTAGAATGCCGCAATGAAGCTACCCGTTCTTCTTGCTTTGCTCGTGCTTCCGTCTTTCGGTGCCGCTCAAACCCCTCCCAAGGCCGCCGTTGCGGCCCCCGCGGCGGCCCCCGTCGACCCCTACAAAGAGGCTCTCGACAAGCTCAAGAACGCCGACCCCATGATCCGCCGGCAAGGCGCCAAGACCTTGGGCGAGCTGCGCCGCGCCGAAAGCGTTGAGCCTTTGCTAGCACTTCTCAGCGACGAGAACGCCTTCGTCCGCTCCATGGCCGCAGACTCCCTCGGGATGCTCCACTCGCCCAAGGCCGTCGGCCCGCTGTGCTGGATGCTCTCGGCTGAAAAAGATCCCGCTGTCCGTCAAAGCGCCGTCACCGCGCTCGCGTACCTGGGCGATCCCGCCTCCGCCGATGCTCTCATGAGCGCAATGAGCGACAGCTCCGCCGGCGTGCGCTATGCCGCCGCGCGCACGCTTGGCTCCTTGCGCGCCCTCAAGGCCGTGCCGACTTTGATCAAGGCTTTGTCCGACAACGACGCCGGTATGCGCCGCACCGCCGCCTCAGCCCTGGGCCAATTGCAGGCCCGCGACAGCATCGACGCCTTGAAGGTCCACCTGTCTTCCGACACCGACGCCAACGTCCGCTCCGAGGCCGTCAAGGCTTTGGGCGCCATCGATGGAGCCGGGTCCGTGCCCGCCCTGACCGGCGCGCTCGCCGACGGCGAGCCGTCCGTGCGCCTTCAGGCTGCCTTGGCCCTGGGTGCAATGGGCAACACAGCCGGACTGGCCGTGGCCTTGGACGCTCTTAAATCTGGACAGACCTCCGTGCGCCAGCAGGCCGCCAGCGCCCTGGGCATGATTGGAGATGCGGCAAAAGCTTTGCCCGCCCTCGACGCGGCCTTGGCCGTCGAGAAAGATCCCGGCACCCGATCCGTCATCGAGTTCGGCCGCACGCAGCTCACGTCGCGGCTCGGCATCAAGAACGCGCCGGCGCCGGCCAAACCCGCCGCGGCCAAGCCCAAGACTCAGACTCCCGCGGCTCGCGGAACGTCCAAGTGAAGTCGGCCAAGAAGGCGTTTCCCAAGTATTTCAGCGCGATCTTCTGCCTGGTGGCCGCCGTCGCCTATCTCGCCGGCCTCTTCGCTCCGATGGAAAGGATTTGGCATGACCGCGCTTTCGTGAGCCGAGGCGAGAAGCTCGACACCGGCGACCAGCGCCTGATCCTGATCGCCGTCGACGATGAGACGACCCAGAAGTACGGCTTTCCTCTGCCGCGCGTGGTGTACGCCCAGGCGCTCGACAAGCTGCGCGAGTTCGGCGTCAAGACCGTGGTCTTCGACGTTCTCTTCTTCGAGAAGCGCGACGGCGACGCCGAGCTGGCCGCGGCGACCAAGCGCCACGGCGGCGTCGTGCACCTGTTCACCGCCGAATCCGGCGAGGGAGGCAACGGCGGCAAGCCGGTCGTGTCGATGGCCATCCCCGCGCTCGCCGCGGCCGCCCAAAACCTGGGATCTCCCATCATCAACAGCCACCTCGAAAGCGATGGGCACATCCGGACCTTCGCCTTGTTCGACGCCTCGGTCGAGGATCCCGTGCGCAAGGGCCAGCCCACGGCTTCCTTGGCGACGGTTTCGATCGCGAGTTTTTTGGGTAAGAAGGTCGCCGACCTCAACGCCGAGTTCGGAGGGGATAATCCCGCCCTTCACGTCTTGAACTACCGCCGGCCCATCGAGTGGCTCCGTCACGAGAAGGACGACGAGTCTTGGCTCCAGCTGCCCCGCGAGCTGCAGCTGAAGTCGTCGGCGAAAGTCATCGGCTCGGCCTACCGCACCATCTCTTTGATGGACATCTTGGCCGGCCGCTTGACCGCCGGTCAGCGCAAGGCCTTGAAGGGTTCGATGTCCATGATCGGATCGACGACCACCGGTTATTACGATCACTACCCCACGCCCTTCTCCCGGCACGCGCCCGGCGCCGAGTACCATCTCAACGTCATGGACAACGTCCTCCACGGCGACTACCTGCGCGCGACCACCGTCCTGCCCATTCTCCTCTTCGTGATCCTCGCCGCCTGGCTGCCCCTGATCTTGACGATGGTCTTGCCCAACGTGGTCACGGTCGCGGCCGCGTCCGCCGCGGCGCTGTTTGCGGGGGTCTTCGCGTCTTCTCAGATGATGATGCGCGGCACGATGATTTACCCGGTCGCCCCGGCCCTGACCTTAATCGCGAGCTACCTCGTCATTACCGTCCATCGCGTCTTCACCGAAGGCGCCGAAAAGCAGATGATCAAGGCCAAGTTCGGTCAGTTCGTCTCGCCGGAGATCGTTGAGGAACTGGCCAACGACCCCGAGAAGGCCAAGCTCGGCGCCCAGAAGCGCGAGATGACCGTGCTCTTTCTCGACATCGCGCACTTTACCACGATCTCCGAGAAAATGGGCCCCGAGGCCCTCATGCAGTTCTTGAATAAGTACCTCTCGGCTTTAAGCGGCGTCATGCTCGACCGCCGCGGCACCATCGACAAGTATATCGGCGACTGCATCATGGCGTTCTGGAACGCCCCGCTCGAGAACAGCGCCCACGCCCGCGACGCCGTCCTCTCCGCGCTGGAGTGCCAGAAGGCCATCACCGAACTCAACAAGAACCTCGACCCGGGCCTGCCCGAGACGCCCGCCATCCGCATCGGCATCAACACCGGCCAGATGAACGTCGGCTTCACCGGAACCGAGCGCAAGCTCGCCTACACCGTGATCGGCGACGAGGTCAACCTCGCCTCGCGCCTGGAGGGCGCCAACAAATTCTTCGGCTCGGATATTATGATCAGTTCGGCCACTTATGAAGGATCCAAGGACGCGATCGAGGCCCGCTATCTGGGCCGCGCCCGCGTCGTCGGAAAAGCGACTCCGGTGCCTGTGTACGAGCCTCTGGCTAAGAAAGGAGATCTGTCGGCTGTTTGGGCCAAGGCGCTTCCCGTGTGGGAGAAGGGCGTGAAGGCCTTCTACGACAAGAAGTACGAGGAGTCCTTGGCCGCCTTCGGGGATTTCTCCAAGCTGATGCCCGAGGACGGCCCCGGCGAGCTATACCTCAACCTTTCCCGCGACTACACAGCACTTCCGCCCGACGATTGGGATCAAGTCTTCAACCTCACGGCCAAATAGAGGAATGGAAATCTTCTGGCGGTTGATGTTCGGCCACCTGCTCAGCGATTTCACCTTTCAGACAAACTTCATCAACCGCTGGAAGCGCTCCAGCTTCGTCGGGCTGCTCGTGCACTGCGTCATGCACCCGCTGTTCTACATCGCGCTGGTGTGGCCCTACATCGACGTGTATTGGGTCGAGAACGCCTTCTTCCGCCTCAATGGCTGGACCTGCATCTGGATCATCTTCCTGACGCATTTGCTCGAGGATTGGTGGCGCATCTATACCATCAACAAGTACGGGATGCCCGACAACACCTTCTTCTTCGCCTGGGACCAGGTCATCCATTTTACCGTGATCTTCGCCATAGCGCCTTTGTCCTTGGCTTCGGCCGCGTACGGCGGCGGCGGGTTTTTCCCGGAGAAGTGGCCTGTTCTGGGCTGCCTGTTCGTGCTGGTCACGCACAGCTGCACCGTCGTCATCTACTTCCTGGAAAAGGACCTCCAGGGCGCCGATTATCCCGGAAACGACGAGAAGTACCTGGCGATGGCCGAGCGCTTGATCCTCGCCCTGTGCTTTCTCTTTCCGAGCGTCGTCGGGGCGACGGCGCTGGCCGTGGTCTGGCTGTGCGTGATGTTCTTCCTGCGACGCAAGCGCTTCTTCGAGCTGACCACCTTCACTTTTTACATGGGCGCTGGCATCGCCATAGCCTGCGGCCTGGCCGCGCGCGGCTTATACTACTCGTAAGGACGACACGATGAACGAAATCCTCATTCTCTCCGCCTCCCGCACCCCGATCGGCTCGATCAACGGGACGTTGGCCAACTACACCGCGCCTCAACTGGCCGCCAAGGCCGCGGCCGACGCGCTGGCCAAGTCCGGCGTGGCGGCCGACCAGTTGGGCGAAGTCGTGCTCGGCTGCGTCATCCCGGCCGGCATCGGCCAGGCGCCCGCGCGCCAGGCCGCCATCGCGGCGGGCATCCCCGTCTCCGTGGGCGCCACCACGGTCAACAAAGTGTGCGGCTCGGGCATGAAAGCCGTGATGATGGCCTCGCAAGGCATCGCCTTGGGCGAGCAGGAGTACGCTTTGGCCGGCGGCATGGAGTCGATGTCCAAGGCGCCCTATATGTTGGACAAGGCCCGTTCCGGTTATCGTTACGGCAATGCCGTGCTCGTCGACTCGGTTTTGCGCGACGGCCTGATGGATCCCTACGACGGGGTCCATATGGGCGACTGCGGCGAGCTGTGCGCCAAGGAGCATGCGATCACCCGCGAGATGCAGGACGAGTGGGCGGTGCGCTCCTACCAGAAGGCCGCGGAAGCGCAGGCCAAAGGTTATTTCAAAAACGAGATCGTCGGCGTCGACGGCATCGAGCTCGACGAGGAGCCGGGCCGCGCCAAGCTCGACAAGATCGGCAAGCTGCGCCCCGCGTTCCAGAAGGACGGCACCATCACCGCCGCCAACGCCTCCAAGCTCAACGATGGCGCGGCGGCGCTTGTTCTGTCAAGCGCTAAGGGAGCGGCGGGTAAAAAGCCCTTGGCACGGATCGTCGGCTGGGCCACGCACGCGCAGGAGCCGAAATGGTTTACCACGGCTCCCGCCGGCGCGGTCGAGAAAGTCCTGGCTAAGACCGGCTGGAAGAAAGATCAGGTCGATCTATTTGAGGTCAACGAAGCTTTCGCCGTGGTGAGCTTGGCCGTGGCGAAGCTGGCCAATCTGCCCCACGACAAAATAAATGTGCATGGCGGCGCGGTCGCCCTCGGGCATCCGCTGGGTGCTTCGGGCGCGCGCATACTGGTGACCTTGATCAACGCACTCAAAGTCCGCGGGGGCAAGCGCGGCGTCGCCGGCATCTGTCTCGGCGGCGGGGAGGCCGTGGCGGTCGCTCTTGAACTTGTTTAAAGGGCTTCCACCCACTGCGTCCGGACGCAGTGAGTGGAGGGAGTCACAGGTGCCTCATGTTTAACTACTCATCGGCGCTCCGCCTGGAAGAATTGTCGGAAGTCGCCGAAGGCGGCGGTCGCGCCAATCTTTCTTCAGCGGTCATGCGCCGTGTTGCTGCCGGACGCCGGGCGTTGGAGACAATTCTCGCTTCCGGTCGGCCCGTCTACGGAGTCAACACCGGTTTTGGCGAGCTGGCGTCGGTGCGGATATCCTCAGATCGGTTGGCGCAAGTCCAGCGAAACCTGGTTTTGTCTCATGCCTGCGGCGTGGGCGAGCCGCTGTCGGCGGCCGAGGCGCGAGGCATCCTATTTCTACGCGTCAATGAACTCTCTCGAGGACACTCAGGCGTGCGTCCGGCCTTGGTGCGCCATTTGGCGCGCATGATTGATGTTGACATTGTGCCGTTGATTCCTAGCCGAGGCTCCGTTGGCGCCAGCGGGGATTTGGCTCCTCAAGCACATATGGCCTTGGCCGTGATCGGCGAGGGGGATGTTCTCTATCGCGGTCGCCAAATGCCCGCCGCGACCGCGCTCAAACGCGCGGGCTTGCGGCCGTTTGTCCTCGCCGAGAAAGAGGGTTTGGCCCTCTTGAATGGCACCCAGGCCATGCAGTCCATCGGCGGCTTGGCGCTGCTTGCTTCCGAACGCGTGTGGCGCGCCTCCAACCTCGCCTGCGCCGCCAGCCTTGAGGCGTTGACGGGCACGCCCGCGCCTTACGACGACGCCATCTCGCGCCTCAAGCCCCATCCCGGTCAGCTCGTCGCGGCGCGTGAGCTGCGCCGCCTGCTCGCGGGCTCGGAGATTCGGCGCTCTCATATCATCGATGATCCGCGCGTGCAGGACTCATACTCCCTGCGCTGCGCTCCCCAAGTCCACGGTGCCGTCTACGATCGCTTAAGCGAGGCCCGGCGTGTCGTGGAGACCGAGCTGCGCTCGGTCACCGACAACCCTATCGTTGTGGGCGGACGCGTGATCTCCGGCGGCAACTTTCACGGCCAGGCCTTGTCGTTCGCCTTCGACTCGGCGGCCGGCGCTTTGACGGCCTTAGCCAATATCTCTGAGCGCCGCACCTTCCAGGTGACCGCGGGAGCGGCGCCTCGTCTTAAGCCGTTCCTGGCCAACGACCCCGGCGTCGAGTCGGGCTACATGATCGCGCAGTACACGGCGGCCGCACTCGCCTCCGAGAACAAGACCTTGGCCCATCCCGCCTCGGCCGACTCCGTGCCGACTTCCGCCAACAAAGAAGACTTCGTCTCCATGGGGATGTGGTCGGCGCTCAAGCTCAAGCGCGTGGTCTGGAACGCCGCTCAAGTCGTCGCCATCGAATTGGTCTGCGCCGCGCAGGGCATCGGGTTTCATAGACCTTTGCGCTCGGGGAGCGGGGTGGAATCAGGGCTTGCCGTGCTGCGAACGAAGGTCCGGGCCTCGCGCCGCGACGAGATACTGTCCGGAAAGCTCGAGGCCGCGCGCGAGATGATTTTGTCGGGAGCTTTCGACGCGTGATGGAGGACTCAACTGACGGCGCCGTCAGTTGATATAACCTATGAGACATATTCGAGCGCCTCGCGGCCGGACGATAACCTGCAAAGGCTGGCAGCAGGAAGCCGCCCTGCGCATGCTCATGAACAACCTCGACGCCGAGGTGGCCGAACGTCCCCAAGATCTGGTCGTTTATGGGGGCCGGGGCAAGGCGGCGCGCGATTGGGCGTCGTACGACGCGATCGTTCGATCGCTTAAGACGCTCAAAAACGACGAAACCCTTTTGGTCCAATCTGGAAAGCCCGTCGCGGTGTTCCGCACTCATGATCAAGCGCCGCGCGTGCTGATCGCCAACTCCAATCTCGTCGGCAAGTGGGCGAATTGGGAGCATTTCGACGAGCTGGATAAAAAAGGTCTGATGATGTACGGCCAGATGACGGCCGGGTCTTGGATCTACATAGGTACCCAGGGCATCCTGCAAGGCACCTACGAAACATTTGCCGCCGCCGCTCGGCGCCATTTTAAAGGGACATTGAGCGGGCGCCTTGTCGTTACGGCCGGTCTTGGCGGCATGGGCGGAGCGCAACCGCTGGCGGCGACCATGAACGGGGCGGCTTTCCTGGGCATCGAGGTCGATCCCAGTCGGCTGCGGATGAGGTTAAAGACAAGATACCTCGATGTGGTGGAAGAAAATTTAGACAAGGCTCTCGAGAGGGTGGCTCGGGCTAAAGAACGAGGCGAGGCGCTATCTGTTGGGTTGCTCGGCAATGCGGCCGATATTCTTCCGGAGCTGGCCAAACGTCGTGTTGACGTCGATATATTGACCGATCAAACATCGGCTCACGATCCCTTATACGGCTACATCCCATCGGGCTGCAATGTCAGCACGGCCTCTCAACTGAGGAAGAAGAACCCGACCGAGTACATCAAAAAATCGATCGCCTCCATGGGCAAGCACGTTCAGGCCATGTTGTCTTTACAGAAACAGGGCGCCATCACCTTTGACTACGGCAACAACATCCGCGCCCGAGCGGTGGAAGCAGGCGTCAAAAACGCATTTAACATCCCCGGCTTCGTTCCCGAATATATCCGCCCTTTGTTCTGCGAGGGCAAGGGGCCTTTCCGATGGGCGGCATTGTCGGGCGACCCGGCGGATATTCATGTGACCGACCGTGAAGTGCTCGCCGCCTTCCCTAAGAACGAGGGCCTACGGCGCTGGATCGAGTTAGCCGGTCAGAAAGTCGCCTTCCAAGGCCTGCCGGCCCGCATCTGCTGGTTGGGCTATGGAGAACGCGCCGAAATGGGCCAGCGTCTGAACTGGCTGGTGAAAAAGAAGCGCGTCGGCGCCCCGATCGTTATCGGTCGAGATCATCTCGACTGCGGCTCGGTGGCCAGCCCCAATCGCGAGACCGAGGCCATGCGCGACGGCTCCGACGCGGTGGCCGATTGGCCGATCTTAAATGCCCTTCTCAACACCGCTTCCGGCGCCTCCTGGGTGAGCTTCCACCACGGCGGCGGCGTGGGCATGGGCTATTCGTTGCACGCTGGACAGGTCACCGTTGCCGATGGGACCAAGGCGATGGAAGATCGCTTGGTCCGCGTGTTGACCAACGATCCCGGTCTCGGCGTCGTGCGGCACTTTGACGCCGGCTATCCCGAGGCGAAAGCGTTCGCCCGCAAGCATCCTTCAATAAAAATTCCGATGGCGAGGTAGACCAATGGCTAGTGATTTTTCGTTTGATGCCGTCAGCGAGATGGATCTTAATCTGGTCTCCGAAGTCGTTGCCGTTGCCCTCAAAGAGATTACCAATCGTTTCGATCTTAAAACGGCAAACGCCACTATCGAACTGAACACCAAAGATAAAAAACTAATCGTTCGGGCCAGCGACGAGTTCAAGGTCGAGCAAGTTTACGACGTGTTGCTGACGCGCCTAGCCAAGCGCGGCCTGCCCATCAAGAATTTGACGAAAGGCAAGGTCGAAGCGGCCTTGGGCCAAACCGCGCGCGTCGACGTGGCCATCGCCTCGGGCATTCCCACCGACAAGGCCAAGAAAATGCAGCAGGCGATCAAGGACGCCAAGCTCAAGGTCAACGCCCAGATACAAGACGGCCAGCTGCGGGTTTCGAGCAAGTCCAAGGACGAGCTGCAGGCCACCATGAATTTGCTCAAGCAAGGCTCTTTCGAGCTGGATCTCCAGTTCAAAAATTTCCGGTAGAATACCTGCGTGGCCACCCTCGTTCTTAACGCTTCCGAATTGTTGACGATGGTCGGGCCTTACGATGGACCACGCGCCGGCCCCGGGAAAGCCGCCCTCGGTCTTCTTCGCGACGGGGCAGTGCTCGTTGACGGCGGTATGATCGTCGACGCCGGCCCCAAGGCCAAGGTCACGGCCCATCCCAAGGCCAAGGGCGCCGAGGTCCTCAGCGCCGAGGGCCGCGTGGTCCTGCCCGGCTTTATCGACGCCCACACCCACCCGGTTTTCGCGGCCCCGCGCCTGGCTGATTTCGAATCGCGCCTGGCCGGGCACAGCTACGCCGAGATCGCCCAACGCGGCGGCGGCATCCTCTCCACGGTCAACGGCGTTCGCGGGGCCTTGGAGGCGGATTTGGCCGCGGGCCTGCGGCGGCGCGCGCACGATTTCATCGCCGCCGGCACCACCACGATCGAGGCCAAGTCCGGCTACGGTTTGGATCTCGATAACGAACTGAAACTTCTGAGGGCGATCCGCACCGTCGCTGGGCATGGACCTTTGGAGATAGTGCCGACTTTCCTCGGGGCGCACGCCGTGCCGCCTGAGTTGAAGAATCGCAAGGACGAGTTTGTCGACAGAATCTGCGCCGACATGATCCCGCGCGTGGGCGAGGAGAAGCTGGCGACCTTCGTGGACCTGTTCTGCGAGCGCGGCTACTTCGACGTAGGCGATCTCGATAAGATCGCCGCGGCCGGCGCCAAGGCGGGGCTTAAGCTCAAGGTCCACTCCGAGCAGCTCTCGCGCCTGGGCAGCCTGAGTGCTGCGATCAAGCACGGGGCCGTGACCGCCGATCACCTCGACTGCGTGGAGGAAGACGACCTGCCCGCGCTGGCCGCAAGTAAGACCGTCGCCTGCCTGGTTCCCGGTTCCAACTATTTCCTGGGCAAGCCCTATCCCCCGGGCCGCCGCCTGCTTGATTCCGGCGCGGCCGTGGCGTTGGCCACCGATTACAACCCCGGGACCTGCCCTTGCTGGGACATGCGCATGATCGTCTCCATCGCCTGCACGCAGATGAAGCTGAGCCCCGCCGAGGCCTTGGTCGCGGCCACGATCAACGGAGCTCACGCCGTGGGGCTGGCCAAGACTCATGGTTCTCTCGAGGCAGGTAAAGTGGCGGACCTGGTCTGCTACGACGTCGAGGATTACCGCGAGTTGGCTTACTGGTTTGGTGCGCCTTTGACTCGGTGGGTGATGAAGAAAGGCAACGTCGTCTTTAGGGCCGGATGAAAATATTGCTCTTCGACGTGGATGGTACGCTAATCCGAGCCGGCGGGGCCGGACGCAAGGCTCTTAATAAGGCGGCTGAGAAGCTTTACGGAAGGAAGAATTCTTGCTCAGAGCTGTCGCTGGCCGGTCGTACGGATCTCTACAATTTTGGCCAGACATATCGCGTCGCCACTGGAAAGAAACCCACTCGGGCCGCCGTTGAAAGGCTCCATCGAGAATATCTCAAAACCTTGCCGTACTACGTGCGCGCCGCGATCCGCAACGGTTCTTATCATGTGCCTCCAGGTCTTAAGACATTGCTCAAACATCTGAGTCGCGACAAGCGCGTTCTTCTCGGCCTGGGTACCGGCAATATGGAGCAAGGCGCGCGCATCAAGTTGGAGCCGTCGGGCTTCAACGCCTATTTTTTGTTCGGCGGTTATGGGTCTGACTCGTTCCATCGGCCTGTGCTGCTCAAGAAGGCCGTTATGCGCGCCCGCAAATTGGCCCATGCCCGGTTCGCTCCAAGCGATGTATACGTCATCGGTGACACCCCCTTGGATGTGGCCGCCGGAAAAAAAGCCGGCTTTAAAACGGTCGCCGTCGGAACGGGTTTCTCGACGTGGCCTGAGCTCGTCGCGTCCAAGCCCGACTACCTGGCCCGCAATTATAAGGACATCAAAACATGGCTGAACTGGTTCGAGTTGAACTGACCGACGAGGCCTCCGCCGCGGCCCTCGCCGCGCGCGCCTTCGCCGCACAGGCGAAGGCCGCTTTGCCCACCCACGCCCGCGCTCGCATCTTGGCCGCGGCCTCGGCCGCCGTCGAAAAAGAAGCCGACGCCTTCGCGCGCCTGATCGTCGAAGAGGTCAAGAAGCCGTTGAAAGAAGCGCGCCGCGAGGTCGGTCGCGCGGTGTTCTGCCTGGGCTGGGCCGCCGAGGAGTGCCGCCGCATCACCGGCGAGCTTCTGCCGCTGGATCTCGACGCGGTGTCCGAGGGCCGCATCGCCATCGTCAAGCGCGTGCCGCGCGGGCCGGGCTTCTTCATTACGCCGTTTAATTTCCCATTAAACTTGGTGGTTCATAAGGTGGCTCCCGCCGTTGCCGTCGGGTTGCCGTTCGTTCTCAAGCCTGATCCGCGTGCCCCTAAAACCGCGGCCAAGCTTCTCCAAATCCTCGTCGATGCTGGTTGGCCCGCCGAGGCGGGAATTCTGTGCGGCGGCCCCATCCCCGCTATCGAGGCCGCGGTCAAGGACGAGCGCTTCAAGATCATTTCGTTTACCGGCTCGACCAAGGTCGGCTGGCGTTTGAAGACGTTGGCGCCCAAAGCCCACGTCGTCCTTGAGTTGGGCGGCAATGCCGGCGTGTACGTGGCCGCCGACGCCGATCTGGCCTGGGCCGCGGCGCGATGTGCTTGGGGAGCCTATGCCTTCTCAGGACAGGTCTGTATCTCCGTTCAGCGAATCTTCGTGGACAAGACCGTTCATGAAGAGTTCCGCCGCTTGCTCGTCGCCAACATCAAAGAGCTCAAAATCGGCGATCCCGCCGCCGAGACCACCGACATTGGCCCGCTGATCGACGAGGCCTCGGCCGTACGCCTCGAGGAGTGGTTAAAAGAAGCAGTGGGACGGGGGGCGAAGTTGTGGGCCGGCGGGCCGCGCAACGGTCTGGTGATCCCGCCGTCTCTCGTCGAGGGCGCGCCCGCCGACTGCAAGGTCTCGTGCGAGGAGGCCTTCGGCCCGGTCGCCACGCTGGAAATGGTGGACTCGCGTCAAAAGGCGCTGGAACGTCTGGCCGACACGAAGTACGGCCTTCAAGCCGGCATCTTCACCAACGATCTGCATTTCGCGCACGAGGCCTTCGGCCGATTGGATGTCGGCGGCCTGATCATCAACGACATCCCGTCTTATCGCTCCGACGCCATGCCCTACGGCGGAGTCAAGGAATCCGGGCAGGGTCGCGAAGGCGTGCGCTATGCGATCGAGGAGTTTACCGATCGCCGTACTATGGTCATTAAGCCGTAAGGAGAAAAATATGAAGCTCGTGGAATGCGTTCCCAATTTCTCGGAAGGCCGCGACAAGGCCAAGGTCCAGACAATCGTGGACGCGGCCAAGTCGGCCGGCGTAACCATCCTCGATGTCGAGATCGATGCCGATCATCATCGATGTGTTTTGTCATTTGTGGGCGAACCTGCGGCGTGCGTGGAAGCGTGCTTTCGCGTCGCTCAAAAGTCGGCCGAACTTATCGACCTCAACCATCATAAGGGCGAGCACCCGCGCATGGGCGCCGTCGATGTGATCCCGTTCATTCCCGTCGCGGGCATCACCATCGAAGAGTGCGCGGCGCTGGCCGAGAAGCTGGGCGAGAAGATCGGCCGCGAGCTGAAGATTCCTGTTTATCTTTATGATTGTGCTGCCCGTCGGCCGGAACGTAAGGATTTGGCCAACGTGCGTAAGGGCCAGTTTGAAGGACTCAAAGATCTTATTGGTCGGGACGAGACCCGGACTCCCGAGTTCGGTCCCAATCATATCCACCCCACGGCCGGCGCGATCGCCGTCGGGGCCAGGCAGCAGATCGTCAACTTCAACCTCAACCTCGACTCCCACGACATGACCGCGGGCAAGGACATCGCCAAGCGCCTGCGCGCCTCGGGCGGGGGGCTTCCGGCGGTGCGCGGCAAAGAGATCGATTTGGCGGCGCGCAAGCAGGTTCAAATCTCGACGGTGTTGACGGACTACAAAAAGACCTCGATGAAGAAAGTCGTCGACGAGGGCGCGCGCTTGGCGGCAGAACATGGCGCTAAAATAGTGACCACCGAGATCGTGGGCCTACTGCCGCGCCAGGCGTTGGTCGACTTCGCGTTAGAAGCGTTGAAGCTCGAGAACTTCAACCCCGACGTTCAGATTCTGGAGAATCGTCTCGAGGCCGTGGGTGCGCTGTCCGGCGGTTCCGATTGGCAGGCCGCCGGCCGTGCGGTGGCCAAAGCCATGTCCAACACCGACGCTACTCCCGGGGGCGGCTCGGCGGCGGCGATCTCGGGCGCTATGGGCTGCGGCCTGGGCGAGATGGCCATCGGGATTACGCTTAAGTCCAAGAAGCTCGATGAGGCTAAGCGCCCGGCGCTGACGGCCGCGCACAAGTCCCTGGGCGAGATGCGTGCGACCTTCGATCGCCTCTCTGAAGACGACGCGGCGGCCTTCGACCGCTTCATGGCGGCGATGTCCTTGCCCAAGGACGACGCCTCGCGCCCGGCCAAGATGCAGGAGGCGCTTAAGCACGCTGCCGAGGTGCCTCTTAAGACCGCTCAGATCGCGGCCGGCGCGCTGGCCGTGGCTAAGCAAGCGGCGCCTTTGGCGGGTGCCGCGGTGGCCTCAGACATCAACTGTGCGATGCATCTTCTGAAGGCCGCGGCGTTGTGCGCGGCCGAGAACGTGCGCATCAACCTGGGCGGGATCAAGGACGCGGGCGCGGCCCAGGACCTGGAAGGCCGCCTGACCAAGACGCTCGCCGCCTGTTAAATGTGATTCATTTGGCGGCGTGGGGCGCCTGGTTGATCGCCGTATTGGCCGGCTGCGGCCTGTTTTTCCTGCGCAGTTCGGAGACGGGATTCTCCTACGTCAGCCTGCCGCGGCTGTTCTACTTCGTCTGGGTGATGATATGCGTCCTGGTCATGGCCGCGATGCGCGCGCCGTATTTGGCGGCGACGGGCCTGGCCTTCGCGGCGTTTGTCGGGGTTTGGGCGTTCATGGGCGATGAGCCGGGTGCGATCGCGCGCCGTGGCGAGGTGACGGAGCGTCTGGAGGGCTGCCGCCGCGCCTTGGCCGAGAACGAGCGCAATCCGGCTTCTTTGGAATTGATCGGCGACGTGTACTCGACTTTAGAAGAGCCGGGCCTGGCTTTGCGCTACTGGGAGCGGGCCAGCGAGATCATGCCGCAGTCCAAACTGCGTGAGAAGATCGCCGGACTTCAGCGCGAGGTCCCCTCGTTCCACTACTGGGGCGCGCCGTGCGCGCACGAGGTCCGAGCATGCCCCAAATGCGAGGCGGTGGGCGGACGGCTCGACTTTTCCTGCCGCTGCGGGGCTCGGTTCTTCCCGGGCAGGATGACTTGGCTGGCGGTGCGCTTTAACCGGCTGTGCGACGGGACGGGCGCTGGACGGGCGATCGGATCGGGTCTTGTTCTTTTGCCGTTCTTGTATTTGTGCGCCCCATGGGCCTATGCGATCGCTTGGCTGGTTTGGATCGGTGCGAGACGGTCTAGTCCAGCGGGGGCGGCGTGAATCACTTCGACTTCGCCGCGGAGAGGCGCCGGGCCGCGGGCCGCATGTTCCTGATGCTGTTGTTATTAGGCGGTTGGGCGGCTTACGGACGCGGGCCGGTCATTTTGGCTGCGATCCGGACGAAGGCGCTTCCCCAGGTCGTTCCAGTGCCGGTTAAATCTCGAACGGCGGTGTCATGGGCCAATGACGGCAAACCGCTGGAGCCAGGCCAAGCGCGGCGAGTGAAGTAACTAAGCGGCGCCGACCTTGGACTGGAGACGGTCCTTGAGCGCGTCGAGCTGGCGGCGCATCTCCTCCGGCAGCCTGGCGCCGAACTGGTCGAAGAACTTCTTGACGTCGCCGAGCTCGGCGGTCCATTCCTCGGGGCGGACCTCGAGGAGCTTGTCCATGACGCCGGCGGGCAGGTTCAGTCCGGAGAGGTCGATGGCGTCGGGCGTGGGCGTGTAGCCGATCGGAGTCTTCACGGCCTTGCCCTCGCCGCGGGTGCGGGCCAAGATCCACTCGAGCACGCGCAGGTTCTCGCCGTAGCCGGGCCACAGGAACTTGCCGTCGGCGCCTTTGCGGAACCAATTGACGTGGAAAATCTTCGGAGGCTTGGGGATGCTGGCACCCATCTCGAGCCAATGCCCAAAGTAATCACCCATGTTATATCCGCAAAAGGGCAGCATGGCCATCGGGTCGCGGCGCACCTCGCCGAGGGCGCCCACCTGCGCGGCGGTGCGCTCGGAGGCAACCGTGGCGCCTACGTACACGCCGTGCTTCCAGTCGAAGGACTCGAACACCAGCGGGGCCAGGCGCTCGCGCCGGCCGCCGAAGATGATGGCCGAGATCGGCACGCCTTGGGGGTCCTGCCACTTGGGCGAGATCGAGGGGCATTGGTGGGCGGGCACGGTGAAGCGGCTGTTGGGGTGCGCGCCCACGACGGGCTTGCCGCCCTCGTCCTTCATGCCCGGCTTCCAAGGCTGGCCGTTCCAGGTGGTGCCGGAGGCGGGGGGCTCGCCCTCGCCGTCCTCCCACCAGACGCTCAAGTCGTCGCCCAAGAGAACGTTCGTGAAAATAGTGTTCTTCTTGATCGTGGCGATGGCGTTGGGGTTGGATTTGGTGTTGGTGCCGGGTGCTACGCCGAAAAAGCCTGCCTCGGGGTTGCAGGCCCACAGGCGGCCGTCGGGACCCACGCGCAGCCAGGCGATGTCGTCGCCCACGGTCCAGATCTTGTAGCCCTTGGCCTTGAGGCCCTGGGGCGGGATGAGCATGGCGAGGTTGGTCTTGCCGCAGGCCGAGGGGAAGGCGGCGGTGACGTACTCGATCTTGCCGTCGGGGTGCTCGACGCCCAGGATGAGCATGTGCTCGGCCATCCAGTTTTCCTTGTTCGCCTGCCAGGAGGCGATGCGCAAGGCCAGGCATTTCTTGCCCAGCAGGGCGTTGCCGCCGTAGGCCGAGCCCACCGACCAGATGGTGTTGTCCTCGGGGAAGTGCAGGATAAGGCGATGGGCGACGTCGAGGTCGGCCTTGGAGTGCAGGCACTTGGTGAAGGCGCCGTCTCGGCCCAACTGGTCGAGGACGCGCTGGCCGATGCGGGTCATGATGCGCATGTTCAAGACGACGTAGATGGAGTCGGTGATCTCGACGCCGATCTTGGAGAAGGGGGAGCCGACGGGGCCCATGGAGAAGGCGATGACGTACATGGTGCGGCCTTTCATGGAGCCTTTGTAGAGCTCGGCGGCCTTCTTGTAGCCCTCTTCGGGCGCCATCCAGTTGTTGGTGGGGCCGGCGTCTTCCTTATTACGGGTGCAGATATAGGTCAGGTGCTCGGTGCGGGCGACGTCGTTGGAGGAGGAGCGGCTGTAGTAGCAGCCGGGAAATTTCTTCTCATCGAGGGGGATGAGTTGGCCGCGCGCGATGCCGCGCTTTTCGAGCCGGATGCGCTCCTCTTCGGAGCCGTCGACCCAGACGACCTGGTCGGGTTGGCAGAGCTCGGCGGTCTCATCGACCCAAGCTTTCAGCTTCTCGTGATTGACCTTTACCATGGCCTATTCTAGCACGGGGAAAGCCGGGTTTCTAGGTCTAGAAACTGTGACTAACCGGCCTTCAGCCGGCGCCTCACCAGCGAGGCGCGCAGGGCGTCGCGGTCGAGGGGCGAGAGTATTTTTTGCGCGAGCAGATCGAGGTGCGCGGGCTGGGTGGACAATGTCAGTTCGTTGACCGTGGCTAGGTCCGTCCCCAAACGCCAGCCTAGCGCCAGGCCCAGGCGCAGGCGCGAGAGATACTGCTGGCACTCCTCGAAGGCCAATAGCCGCGCTCCGTTGAGCAGGCTGATGGCGCGGTGGATGTCGTCCTCGAGTCTGACCTTGGCTCCGCCCGTTGAGAGCGCCGCACGCGCCTCGTTCTCGCGGGCGACGACGGCGCCGACGGATTTCTCCAGGGCGGCCAGGATCTCGCCCTCGGTGCGGCCGAAGCCGGTGGCGTTGGCGAGCTGAAAGAAATCGCCGATGACGCGGGCGCCCTCGCCGTAGAGTCCACGCACGATCAGGCCCGCGCGGCCCAGGCTTTCGACGATTTTGCCCACGGTGCCGGTCATAGTCAGCGCCGGCAGGTGGACCAGGCAGGAGGCGCGCAGGCCGGTGCCCAGGTTGGTCGGGCAGGCGGTGAGGTAGCCCAGGTCGTCGCGAAAGGCGAAGTCGAGCGCGGCTGAGAGGCCGTCGTCGAGGCGGTCGACGTTGGCATGGGCGGCTCTTAGCTGCTGACCGGGCAGAAGCGAAGCCAGGCGCAGGTGATCTTCTTCGTTGACCATCACGACTAGCGCCTCGTTCTCGCCGACGACCACGCCGCGTGAGCTGGGGTGGTCGATGAGTAGGGGACTGGCGAGATGGCGTTCTACTAAGAAGGCTCGGTCGGTCTCGTCGAGATCGGCGAGCTTGAAGAAGGCGGCGTTCTTAAGTCCCGCGCTTTTGGCCGCGGCGAAACACGTATCGAGGCTGCGCTTGAGGCCAGCGGGGCCGGAATGCGCCGGGAAAGGCGCGTGCAGGTTTCGCGCCAGGCGCACGCGCGTGGACAAGACGACCTCGCAGTCGGGCCCCTCGGCCTCGGCCCACCCGGTTTTGAAGCGCAGCATGTTGTTGAGCTGCATGCTTAGCGCCTCCCCGGGGTTTTGCCGCGGTGCTGGTAGGCGCCGGAGTGCAGGCGCGGCAGCAGGTCTTTGACCTGGGGCAGGAAGTGCTCGTAGCAGTCCCCGCATCCGAAGCGTCCGGTCTCACGAAAGCTGGCAAAAGAGGTCCGGCATGTCGCGCAGCGGGCGGGGTGGGCGCGCGTCCGGCTGGTGAGGCCTGCCATGGCCTGCATGAGCGCGTCGAGGGCGTCCACTGGCTCGAGATCGGCCGCGCAGGTCGAGCACAGGGCGGCCTTGGTGACGTGATTGCTGATCACGGTTTGAACGACCACCGTGGCCTCGCGCGTGCCGCAGTCCTGGCAGATCATCGGCGCCTCCTCAGGCGCAGCGGCGCCAGGATGAAGCCTAGGATGGCGGCGAGCGCGCAGATCAAGGTGAAAAGCCTCCAGTTTTTTGACGCCGTCAGGAACATGCCATTGGGAGCGCCGGGCGCCGAATGGCCTGAACCGAGCGCGGCCTCGCCGTTTTGAGCGTCGCCGGCGGATGAGCCGCCCATTTTTGTCAGAAGCGTCTTGTACGCCTCGGCATAGCGGCCGTCGAGTTTTGCCGCCGTCTCATAGTCGGCGGCCATCTCTTCGGCTTTGCGTCCTAGGGCGCGTTTGGCCTCGGCCCGCAGAGCATAGGCATCGGCCGAGTTGGAATCAAGCGCCGCCGCGGCTTCGGCGTCCTGGAGGGCACCGGCGGCGTCGCCCGACGCCAGCCGCGCTTTTGAGCGCTCGACGCGAGATATCGCGCTTTTGGGATCCGCCGCAACCGCCTGATCGAAGGAGTTCAGCGCCGCTTTGGGGTCCAGCGCCATCTTCCGCCGGCCCTCGGCCAGATATTTTTGCGCGCTCAAAGAAGCGGCACTCGTCATGGCGACCGAGGATCCGGCGTCTTTGCGTGAGGCTGTCCCGCTTCCGGATTGCGCCCCGCCTCCGATGCCCGAACCTCCCGCCGCCGCGCCGTCCGACCGCGTCGAGGCGGACGTCGACACGCGATCCTTGACCATCATGTACAACGCCAAAGCCTCTTTGTCCTTTGGATTAGTCTTCAATACGCGCTGCGCCCTATCCCGAGCGAGATCGTACTGCCCCGTTTTTTCGTATATCTGACCGCCGGTCAGCAGCGCGTCTCTGACCAGCTTCTGATCGCCGGAGGCCTCGGCCAGCGCCAATCCGCGCTCGGCATAGGGGACGGCGCGGGGGGCTTCTTCGACAGAGGCGAGACTTTTTCCGACGGCAAGCTGAGCCTCGGTGTTGGTCGGGCGGGTTTCCGCGATCGTTTCGATTTTTTTGACGGCGGCTTGCTTTTGTTTTTGAAGGTCGGCGGCGATTTCGGGCGTGTTGGATTTCTTTTGCGCAGAAACTAGTTTTTCAGCCGCGGCGGTGCCATCAGCGATATCTCGAGCCCAATCGTCGGAATCCTTGCTCGCAGCTAGCGTGGTGACGGTTGCGATTGTTGCAACGATAATGAGTGCCCGAGTCATTTTTTAAGAGAATTAAAATCGATGCGAGTTAACTGGTAATCAAGTTCTGTATTAAACAGAGCTTTTGCTTCTTTTGAGTTTATGTCTAGACTCGTTCTCTTTACATCACCAGCAAATCCTACAACGTGCATCAGTATGAGAAGTTCTCCGGACGTGCTGACCTTTGCATCCAATAAATCAACGTGCTTGCGGCCATTTTGCTCAGTCGCTAGGGCGCGAGAAAGAAGTAGAGCATCGATTCGATTTTTTGATTTTGAATTTGCATTGAGTATGACGTGGAACGAATGCTCCTGTTTATCAAAGGCGACATCGCTTTTTTGTCGTAAGGCCTTTGTCGGTAACACATCGACATTATATCCGAGGGTGCGAGCTGTGGGTCCCTTGATATCCTTATCAACACCATTTGCCAAGACGTACTCAGCAATTGTCATCAGAGTTTTAGGCTGATTTGATTTTGCAGCCTTTTTGGATGCGGTAGCGGCAATGGCAGGATTGGCGTTCCAGAGCGCTGCAAGGATAAGGGCGGTCATCAGGCTCTGCATGGAATTAGGATAGCGGCTGGGGAAGGTGACGGCAAGAGGCCTAGAGTTCATTTGGGATTCAACTTGCGATGGGCGAGTACAAGTATAATCGTAAAAGGCACGCCGAACCAAAACCAGGCGCCAGAGGCGATAAGAAACAGTCCGGCATTCCCTAGCCCAGCAGTATTGAGGACGGCCCACGCCATTAAGGTTATAACCGCCGCGCCCGCCGCCTTAATCCGCCATTCTCCGAGAATCACTGCGAGTGCCGCGAAGGAGAAGGCTGCCATTAGAAAGCCGGGCGCGATAAGGCGCGGAAAACCGGAGAGTTCGAAGCTTGCCGCAGTGCTTGCGAGCAGGAATAAAATCATCGATGTGATGATAGAGGCGTATTTCATTTTGAACCCCTTAATAGGTTTCCCCATAGTTTTGTGTAGCAGGAGGCCTCTATGATGGTCGGTATATATTTACGGCAAGAAATATAGCAGAGAATATGGGCCTTGACCCGGCATCCAGGCATGTGGGCGGTGTCGAGGCGTACGCATTCTTCGTCCTTGGCGACCAGGCAATCTCGCACGCAGGTGTTCTTCGCCGATGTGTCGAAGCAGTTGTTGCTGATTTGCACGGCATCGCATGAGTACTTGTCGTTTGCCGTGCAGTTTGCCGAATAGTGCGTATAGGCTCTGAGGCTGGAAGGGTCTGCTCCCGTCATATTTAGAGGCGGAGAGATGTGCCGCGGCGATCGATTTGCGTGCTGAGGTGGCTGCGGCACTGAGTTTGGCGTCGTAAAATGACCGAATTCGGGAGCAAGCGCTTGCGTCGTCTTCGAGGGTGGGACACGATCTTTGACCATCATGTACGCGGCAAATGCTTCGTTGTCGTTTGGGTCGTTTTTCAGCGCAAGCTGCGCTTTTTCCCGTGAAAGGTCATAGAGTTCTGCCTTTTCGTAGACCATCGCGCCGGTCAAAAGCGCTTCTCTTATCAATTTCCGATCGCTGGAGGTTTTGGCGAGCGCGAGTCCCCGTTCGACATAAACTAGGGCTTGGGCGGCCTCGTTAATAGAAGCGAGGCTGCGCCCAACGGCGAGTTGGGCGGCGGGAACTGTGGAGTATTTGTCAGCGATCGTTTCGATCTGTTTAACGGCGGCGTTCTGTTGTTGCCGGAGCTGTTCCGCAGCTTTGGGAGTTATCTTTGAATCTATTCTGGCTTGACTCAGCTTGCCCGCGGACGCAGCTGCAGCCCCGAGTTCTTCATGCCAGCTGTCAGCGCGAATTTGTGCTGACAGTAATAGGAGAACGGCGAGAAGGCTGGTTCTTGGTTGCCAGTTTTCCCAATAGAGGTAGGCCAATGTCGATTAGGATAGCGGGAACGGGACGCGGGGGCAAGACCTCTCAACACCCCTATCTGAGTAAGGTATTTAAATACCTTACTCAGCACAGGGGCGGACGAGGTGCAGTGGTTCTCCCGGCTTTTATGTTCTGCACACGATAATTGCCTGCGCCGGGAACAGTCATTATCAATAGTTGACCGCGCCGCCGTCACAACCGACTGAAGGCTAAATCCTTCCATGACGCCGCGCCGCTATGAGGGGATAGGTCAGTTGGGCGTAGGTTCCGGCCGCTAACACGCCGAAGGCGATATGGGATGTCAAAGTCACCCAGCCGCGCGCGAGGGCAAACCAGGGGAAAAGATGGGTGAAGGCGTGGTAGTTGATGAAATAGAGCGCGACCCCGAAGACGGCACCGATGCCGATCGCATGGGGGATGCTGCGTCCGTGCACGAAGGCCGCCACGATACGTGCGTATAAAAGAGATAAGGGCAGGTGCACGGCCATCGCGGCCATGAAAACCAGCGCGGTGAAGGTGCTCGTCGGCAGCACCGATTCGCCGAGGGATATCGCGGCGATCTGACGGATGGCGTCGGTTTGGGTGACGCTGCCGAACATGGTGATCAGGGTGGTTTCGATGAGCAGAAACGCCGCTCCGGCGATGACGCCGGCCCAGCCGCCGGCGGCCCAGTCGAAGCCTTCGCGCGCGGGGGTGGGCGCTGGCGGAGGCGGGGGAATATGAATTCGCGGGCGAGACAGCGTTTTTGTATGACTCATAATGCCTCCGTGCGAAACGCTATTTGCGGTTCTCGACGCTTGCGACGACGCCGTTTTCAAAGACGACGCGGATCCGATCTTCATAATAGCCGCCGTCGGAGCTGTTGATGCCCACTCCGCCGCTGTACATCGGCGACCAGCCCGAGGCCATGCCAAATCCAAACCCCACGCTCGAGCCTCCGCCGCTCCCGTAGGCCCAGACTTCCTGGGTGGAAGACGAGGTTTTACGGGTGTAGGTCCGGTCGGGGCGTCCCAGCGCCATGGCGACCTGCTCCTGGGTGAAGCCGACGTCGACTTGGCGATCGCGGATCTTCTGCTGCACCTCGGGCGACGAGGCGTCGAAGGCCGCCTGATGCTTTTTAATCCGCGATGAGACGGTCGAACAACCGGCCAGGGCCGCCGCGAATACCGCCGCCGTCGCGACATTGAGGGCTCTCATGCCGTCAGTGTAGCCCCAGGACGGCCGTTAGGCCATCAAGATTTTGTCAAGAATAAGTTGCCGTCAGGACAGTTCGATGCCGACTGGGCAGTGGTCGGAGCCCAGGACGGAGGGTTGGATGAAGGCCTTCTTGAGGCGGGGACGGAGGTTCTCGGAGATGAAGAAGTAGTCGATGCGCCAGCCCACGTTGCGTTCGCGTGCGCGCGACTGCTGGTCCCACCAGGAGTAGTGGTTTGGGCCCTTCTCGAACTCGCGGAAGGTGTCGATGAAGCCCGACGACACCAGGGAGTCCATCCAAGCGCATTCCTGGGGGAGGAAGCCGGAGATCTTGCGGTTCTCCTTGGGGCGGGCCAGGTCGATGTCTTTGTGCGCGGTGTTGACATCGCCGCAGATCACGATTTTGTCGTCGCCGCGCTTGCGGTAGCGCGCGATGACGTCGTTGAGAAACGCGCCGTAAAAATCCATCTTAAACTTCAGGCGGATGTCGTCGCGTTTCCCGTTGGGAAAATAGATGTTGAAGAGGGTGAGGTCGTCGTGCTTGGTGACCAGGACGCGGCCTTCATTGTCGAATTCCTTGAGGGCGAAGCCGCGCTCGACCTTCGCCGGAGCGGTCTTGGAGAAGGTGGCCACGCCCGAATAGCCCTTTTTCTCGCCCCAATGCCACTCGCCGTGATAGCCGTGGGGATTGAGGATCTCGAGGGTGAGCTGGTCGGGCTGGGCCTTCGTCTCCTGAAGGCAAACCACGTCGGCCTTCTCGGCCTTGAACCAATCGCCGAACCCCTTCTTCCACACGGCGCGCACGCCGTTGACGTTCCAGCTGATGAGGCGCACGGCTTACTTGGCCTTGACCGCCTCGTAGACGGGGGTGCCCGTGGTGTTGGCGTAGTCGCGGAAATGCTTGATCAACTGCTTGGTGATCGGACCCGCCACGCCCTTGCCGATGACGCGGCCGTCGATCTTGACGCCCGCGATCACCTCCGCACCCGTGCCGGTCAGGAACACCTCATCGGCGGAGTAAAGGTCGTAGCGCGGGAAGTTGCGCTCGATGACGCTGGTGCCCAGCTTTTGCGCGCACAGCTCCATGACCACCTTGCGGGTCACACCCGCCAGAATGCCGGCCGACGTCGGCGGGGTGAAGATCTTTCCGTCCTTGATGAAGAAGATATTGTCGCCCGAGCATTCGGAGACGTGCCCGGAGACGTTGAGCAGGATCGCCTCTTGGGCGCCGGCGGCGGAGGCCTCGGCGCGGGCCAGGATGTTGGCGAGGTAGTTGAGGGACTTCACGCCCGGCGTCACCTGGTCCAAACCCTTTTGGCGGATCGTCGAGGTCATGAGGGTTAAGCCCTTCTCATAGAACTCCTCGGGGTAGAGCTCGATGCGGTCGGCGATGATGAAGATCGTGGCACCCTTCTTGCACTTGCGCATGTCCAAGCCCAGGTCGCCTACGCCGCGCGTGACGACGAGGCGGATGTAGGCGTCCTTCAAGCCGTTGAGGCGCACGGTCTCGATGATGGCCTTCTCGATTTCTTTGATAGGCAGAGGAAGTTTGAGGAGAATGGCGTTGGCCGATTCCTCGAGCCGCTGAAGGTGGTCGTCGAGACGAAAGATACGGCCGTTGTACGCCCGAATGCCCTCGAAAATCCCGTCGCCGTACAGGACGCCGTGGTCGAAGACGGAGATTTTCGCATCTTCCTTGTCGCAGTACTTGCCGTCGATATATATCTTCATTGTGACAGAATACCATGTCCCTGACACGGCTGACAATCGTCCGTGGCAATGAGTTCCTCGACGAGTCATACTATAAGCGAGGACGCCGATATAGAGCCGACGCCGGCTGAGCGGACCTTCCAAAGAGACCGCCGAAAGAGCGGTAAAACAAGGATCAATAAAGATCCGGGATTGGAAAACCAGCCAAACGACGGCGATAAACGGCGTCCAACAGAGGAACGCTCCGGTCCGAAGTTTGAACCGGAGCCCTTTGTTGTCAGCTCAGACGGCCGTCGGCCATGCGCAGCACCCGGTCGGCGGATTTTGCGGCGGGCTCGTCGTGAGTGACGAGCACGACAGCGGCGTCCTCTTCCCGGGCGATCCGGCGGAAGTCGGCGAAGACTTTGTCGCCGTTGGCGCGGTCGAGGTTGCCGGTGGGCTCGTCGGCTAAGATCACCGAGGGCCGGTTGATGAGAGCGCGCGCGATGGCCGCGCGCTGGCGCTCGCCGCCCGAGGTCTGGGAGGGGAAGCGCGCGCCTAAGGCGCCGATGCCCAGCGACTCGAGCAGCTGCGTGGCCCGAGCCAGGGAGCGCGCGGGCGGCTCTTGAGAGAGGCCATTGGCCGCCGCCAGGCGCGCCGGCATCAGCACGTTCTCGAGGATGGTGAACTCGGGCAGCAGGGAATCGAACTGAAAGACGAAGCCGATGCTTTGGCAGCGCAGGCGCGCGCGCTCAAGCTCGCCCATGCCCGCGGCGCTGCGTCCGCGTACGAGCAGCTCGCCCGAGTCGGGATGGTCCATGAGGCCGAGTAGGTTGAGCAAAGTCGACTTGCCTGAACCGCTGGGGCCTATGATGGCGAGAAACTCTCCTGAGGGGATCTCGAGGTCGACGCCGCGCAGGACAGACACCGCGGTGGGACCGCGGCCGTAGGTCTTGCTCACGCCGCGCGCTAAGATCGCGGGATCAGCCATAGTGGATGGCCTCCACCGGGTCGGCCTTGGCCGCGCGCGAGGACGGGTAGAGAACGGCTAGAAGCGACAGAAGCAATCCCATCGATGCGACGGCCATAACGTCAACGAGGCGTATGTCGACGGGCACGCGCGAGAGGTAGTAGATGTCGGGGGGAAGCTCCACGATCGGGAAAGTCGCGATGATCCAGCACAGGAGAAAACCCAGCCCCAGGCCCATGACCACGCCTAAGCCGCCGATGAGAAAGCCCTCGACGAGGAAGATGCGGCGGATCAAATTCGGCCCCGCGCCCATGGCCTTGAGCAGGCCGATGTCGCGGGTCTTCTCCACGGAGCGAAGAATGAGCGTGGAGGCGATGCCCAGCGAGGCCACCAAAGTGATCAAGGTGAGAATGATGAACATCACGGCCTTCTCGAGCTTCAGCGCCGCGAACAACGTCTGGTTCATCTGCGCGTAAGTGCGCACCAGCTTGGTAAACCCCAAGGCCTCGCGCAGGCGCTTGGCCGCGGCGTCGGCATGGCGGAGATCATTGAGTTTGACGCCCACGCCGGATGCGCCCGCGTCCACGCCCAGGAACTTGGCCGCGGCGTCCAGGCCCGTCCAGGCCGTGGCGCTGTCGTATTCGTAGTAGCCGGTCTTAAGTGTGCCCGCGACTTTGAACTTCTGCATTTTAGGCAAAAGTCCCAGCGGGGTCGAAACGCTTTTGGGCGAGACCAGGACGACCTCATCGCCCGTCTGGCACCCGAGGTGGTCGGCCAGCTCCACGCCCAGCACGATGCCGGGGATTTTGTCTTTCGACAAAATCTCCCAAGAACCGGACGTGAGCTTGGCCGCCAGGTCGTTGACCGAGAACTCGCGCGCGGGATCGATGCCCTTGAGCACGACCCCGATGGAGCGTTCGCGCACGGTCAGGATCGCCTGGCCGAGGGCGAAGGGAGCCGTCGCGGCGACGGCGGAGTCGGCTTTTACCTTGGACAAGGTCTCATCGAGATCGCGCGGCGAACGCGCGCCCATGATGGTGATATGGGCCTGCGCGCCGACGATTTTTTTCTGGATGTCGGTCTGGAAGCCGTTCATGACCGACAACGTCGTCAGAAGCGCCGCCACGCCCACGGTCACGCCCGCCACGCCGATGAGAGTGGTCACCACGGCGAACAAGCCCTTGCGCTTGGCGCGAAGATACCGGAGCGCGATGAAAAGCTCTAGGCTCACGATTTGTTTATTAAGCCCCGGTCTCTCTTTTCAACGTTGGAAAGAGAATCACGTCGCGGATCGAGTCCGTTCCGGTCAGCATCATGGTCACGCGCTCGATGCCCACGCCGATGCCGCCCATCGGGGGCATGCCGGCCTCCATGGCCTGGATGAAGTCTTCGTCGAGAAGGTCGGCCTCCGCGTCGCCGGCTTCCTTCTGCTTCATCTGCTCGGTGAGGCGGTCGCGCTGGTCCTGCGGGTCGTTGAGCTCGGAGTAGGCGTTGGACATCTCCACGCCGGCGGCGAAGCACTCGAAGCGCTCGACGAGCGACTGCGTCCCGGGCTTGAGCTTGGCCAGCGGAGTGATGGCCGTGGGATGGTCGAAGAGGAAGGTCGGCTGCTGGAGCAAGTCCTCGATCTTGGCTTCCACGATGCGGTCGAAAAGCTTGGCGCTGGGCGTTTTATCTCCCACGTGCATGCCCAACTTTTCGGCGAGCTTGACTAAGCCCGCGCGGTTGAAGCCCTTGCCCTCGAGGACGTTTTCGATGGGTTCGCCGCAGCGGTCCTTCCAGACCTCGGGCAAGTACAGGCGTCGGAAGGGGGGCTTCAGCGAAATCTTCACGCCCCGCCACTCCACTTCCTTGACGCCGCAGGCCTCGGCGCACTCGGAGAGCAAGGTCTCGAAAAGCCCGGCCATGCCCTCGTAGTCGGAGTACGCCTCGTAGGCCTCGAGCATGGTGAACTCGGGGTTGTGGCGGGTGTCGAGGCCTTCGTTGCGGAACACGCGGCCGATCTCATAGACCCGGTCGAGGCCGCCGATGACCAGCTTCTTGAGATAGAGCTCGGTGGCGATGCGCAGGACCATGTCCTGGTCGAGCGCGTTGTGGTGCGTGTGGAAGGGACGCGCGGAGGCGCCGCCGGCCTGGCCCAGGAGCACGGGTGTTTCGACCTCGACGAAGCCGCGCGCATCGAGGACGCGGCGCATGGTCGAGATGATCTTGGCGCGCTTGATGAAGACCTCCCGCGACTGGGGGCTGACGACGAGGTCGAGGTGGCGCTGGCGGTAGCGGATCTCGACGTCGGAAAGGCCGTGCCATTTTTCGGGCATCGGGCGGATGGCCTTGGCGAGCATGGTCGCCGATTCGACGGCGACGGTGGGCTCGCCGGTCTTGGTGATAAACACGGACCCGGACACGGATAAGAAATCCCCCACGTGAACGTCCTTTTTAATCAGGGCGAAGACGTTCTCGGGCAAGGCGTCTTTCTTGAAGTACACCTGCGCGCGGCCAGAGAGGTCGGCCAAGCGCCCGAAAATAGATTTTCCCATGTCGCGCAGTTCCACGAGCCGACCGGCTATAGACACTTTCTCGGCGGAGTGCGCCGCGGGCTCATTGAGGGATGCGCCGATCCGTGCGACGGCCGCGCAGTCGTGCTGGCGGACGGTGCGCGTGGGATAAGGGTCCACGCCGCGCCCGCGCAGCTCGGCGATCTTGGCTTTCTTGATGGCGATGAGCTCCTCGAGGCCGTGGCCTTCGGCGGCGGCGGGAGCGGACGCGGGGGCAATCTTGGGCTTGTCAGACATCTTTTTTTTCTCCACGGGAGGCGAGGATGCCCGCGATTAGCTCCACGAGCATATTGGGATCGAACGGTTTTTGGACGTAGGCGGCGACGTTGGGGGCCATCTCGAAGAGATCGCGCATCTTCTGGCCTTTGGCGGTGAGCACTAGGATCGGGATATTTTTGGCGCGCGCCTCGGTTTGCAGGCGCATGTTGAGCTGGTAGCCGTCCATCACCGGCATCATGATGTCGAGGACGATCAGGTCGGGCAGAGGGGTCTCGGGCGCAGCCGGCTCCAAGCCCAGGCGCTCCAGCGCGATCTGGCCGTTGCCCGCGTCGGACACGGTGTGGCCGTGTTGACCGAGGATAAAACGCAGAAGCGTGACGATATCGGGTTCGTCGTCGACGACCATGATCGCGGGCATCAGTGTTTGGCCAGCATCCCGGATACGAGCTCGCGCAGGGCCCTGGGGTCGAAGGGCTTGTCGATGTGCGCCGCGACGTTAGGGGTGGAATCAAAGAGATCCTTGGTCTCGCCCTTGGCGGTGAGCACGATCACGGGTATGGCGCGGGTGCGCGGCTCCTCGTACAGGCGCGAGCACACGGCATAGCCGTCGAGCACGGGCATCATCACGTCCAGGATCACGAGGTCGAAGATGACGGTGGTCTCGTCCCGGGGCTCGATGCCGATCTTGACTAAGGCCTCGCCGCCGTCATAGGCCGGCACGATCAGATGCCCGTCTTTTTCGAGCATGAACTTAATTAGCGTGACCACGTCGCGCTCGTCGTCGACGAGCAAAATCCGCGCCATGGAGCATTCTATTACATCCTTAATAGCCAGTGAAATAGGGGGCTGCGTCCTTGGGCCCTCCGGGGTAGCGCGCGGTCCGGAAACGGGCCGCCAACGCGGCCGGGGTCTTGTCCTTCACGCGCTTGTACAGCGCATCGGCCGCGGCCTGCTTTCCTTGAGAATCAAGCAGATTAGCTTGGCGGAGGATGACCCAGTCCTTGAGGCCCCGAGGGTGCGGCGTCGAGTTGAGCGCCGTCAGCCAGCGCTCGGTCTCCGCGGCACGGCCCTGCAGAAGCCGGCTTTCAGCGGCGCGATACAAGGCCCAGGCGCGCGCGGGCGCGCGCAGGGTCGGATGCAGCGCGGCGAACCATTTCCCATCGGGGTCGGCGAGGGCCACGGCCGCGTCGTAATCGCCGCGGCGCTGGGCGACATACGCGCGGCGCAGACGGAAGAGGGGGTTGCGCGGGTAGCGGGTCATGAGCTCGGCCAGCAGGCGCTCAGCACCCGTCCAGTCGGCCTCGTCCTCCTTGGACAGGATCGTAGACAGCACCGAACGTGCCTCCATGCGCGCGATGCCGGTGGATTGGGCCACGCTCCACAGCTCGGCTATTCCCAGCGCGCGGTCGGCTTTCTCGCCGATCAAAAGATAGGCCATGGGCTTGGCGCCGGCGGGCATGCGCGCGGCGAAATAATGGTACATGCCCAGGCCTAGGCGCGCGTCTGACAAAGACGGGTCGAGCGCCAGGGCTTTTTTTAAGTGCTTGATGGACGACATCCCGTCGGGCACGGCCCGGAAGAAGCGCTTCTGCGCGGCGTTGGCGCGGGCGCGGAAGCCGAGTGTTGCGCCCAAATAGTAGTGGGCCTCGGCGGGACTCGTTTTCATGAGGGCCTTCGCCGCCCGTTCGGCGGTCTCGTTGTCAGCCTCGAAGGCGGCGTAGGTCGTCGTCGAGCGCATGCCCTCGGCGATCCAGCGCTGATACGAGGAGACCCCGCGGTAGAAGGCTCCGGCGGGATGGCCGGGATGGCGCGCGGCCAAGTCGTCGGCCGCCGCCCGGGCGCGGTCGAAGTCCATGTTGTAGAACAGATCGACGACGCCGGCCATCTCCCGCTCCAATTGGGGTGGAGCCGCGTGAGAGGGCGCGGTAAGAAAGAAGAACGATAACAGCCAGGTTCGCATGGTCAAAGATATATAATCACGAGATGGCGCACAAAGAAGCGGTGATCCTCATCGGCCACGGCGGCGCTGCCACGGACACGCCCAAACCGATGGTCGGCGAGCTCAAGCGTCTGGAGGCCGAGCGGATGGCGCGGCGCGAGGCGGAGATGAGCCCGCGCGAGGCCGAGCTCGACAAGACCGTCCGTGAGTGGCCGCGTACTCCCGAGACGGATCCCTATAAATACGGCGTCGAAGAGATCGCCAAGGCGTTGGCGCCCAAGCTCGGGGGACGCAGGCTCATAACGGCCTATAACGAATTTTGCGCGCCGTCGGTTGAGGCCGCCATCGAAAGACTCGTCCAGGAAGGCTTCACAAAGATCAATCTCATCTCGACTATGTTCACGCGCGGCGGCCTCCACGCCGAGTGCGAGATTCCGGGCATCGTTCTCGCCTCCAAGAAGAAATATCCCGGCGTGAGCGTCGAGTACGCCTGGCCTTACGACGCCAGCTTCATCGCCGACTTTCTGGCCACCCAGCTTTCACGTCGCGGCGCGTGAGTCCGGCTACTTGACGTAGGCCGTGATGTCCTGGAACAGGACGGCCGTGCCCAGTCGCGCGGCGTCCTTGCCGATGACGGGCACGCCCGAGTAGCCGATCGTCAGGCTCTTGCCATCGACGGACACGGCCATCTCTTGGCGCATGAGGGGCTTGTCGATGGCTTGGACCGCCTCGCCGAACTGAGGCATGAGCGCGAAGACCGTGGAGGCCGGCGGAACCTTGGACTCATCGGAAAATCGCAGGATTTCGCGCGCGCGCGGGTTCATGGTGAGCACGCGATGATCGTCGTCCAGCACGACCACGCCGGCGGCGAGGCTGTTGAACACGGCTTCCTGGAATGACCGCGCGATCTCCATGCTTTTGATGAGCTTGGCGTTCTCGAAGGCGATGCCGATCTCGCGGCCGACCATGGAGATCAATTCGATGTCCGGGTTGGCGAAGGGGCCGTCCTTGCGGTTGAGGAACTCGATGATGCCGATGGCCTTGCCCTTGGCTAGGATGGGTGCGGCGATGATCGAGCGTGTCTTAAAGCCCGTGGACTGGTCGATGGTGCCCATGAAGCGCGTGTCTCGGGCCGGATTGTCCACCTTGACGGGCTGGATGAACTCCGCGACCCAGCCGATGACGCCCTTGCCGATGGTGAACTTCATCTTCTTGAGGTTCTCGAGCGGGGCGCCGAAGGACGCCAGCGGGGTGATCACGCCGGTTTCCGAGAGCTTGAAAATCGAGCCGGCCTCGGCGTTGAGCGCGCCGGCGACTTTGTCGAGCACGGCCTGCGCCAACTCCGTCTCGTCGTGCATGAAATGGATGTTCTCGAGCACGTTGTAGAGAAGCTGAAAGTGAAACGTTCCAAGTCCCATGGGGTCTCCCGGCGGCTATTTCGCGGCGGAAAAATATAGCAATTCCAAGAACAAATCTTTAGAGCGAATTTTTAACGGGGTGTATCGGGGGCCAAAAGACCTAATTTGAGGGGGGTCTTTATCCTCTGGAACCTGGCGGGAGAATGGCGCACTCTATGATATGGCGAAGACCCGTAAAAAGGTCTCATTCCCGCGCGCGGGAGCGAGCCTTCTAGGCGCTGTTTTATTTCTCGCGGCTGAGCTCAGCCCTAGACCTGCAGGTGCCGCTCATTGGGCCCGTTCCGGCACAGGTTGTCGTTCCAGAAAAAGCCGCTGTTCCACAGCTTGACGTCGCACGCTTTCCTGTGCTTCCGGCATCCGCTGCTTCCAACGATCCTATCGCCGCGATCACATTTTTGCGGGGGCTATCCAGCGCGCTGCCCGGCGAAGAAGCCCCGGCTTCGGAGGCCGTTTTCGACAACAAGCGCCGGCTCGCTTCCGAGGCCGTCGTTTCGGGGGGGAACGCTCTCGATCCGGAACTCGTCCAATTGCTCAAAGACGTGATCGGAGCCCCTTCGGTGAAGGGCGTTCATCCTGAAAAGGGAGTGGCCGACGCGGTTCAACGGTTCGCCCAGGATCACGGGATACGGGTGGAACGCTTTGAGGGCAGTCCGGGGCGTCCCGTTCTGAAGCTGAGCGTCGGCCCCGAAAACGTTCCGGGCCTGATTCTTGTCGCTCACACCGATACCGTTTCCGCCGGTGATGAAAGCAGGTGGAAATACCCCCCCTTCGCCGCCACTGTCGTCAACGGGAAGCTGTACGGCCGCGGCGCCGTGGATGATAAGGGCGGGCTCGTCGCGGCCATGGGGGCGCTGCTGAAGGCGAAGCAATTGGCGCCCCAGCGATCGCTTGCTTTGCTTGCCGTTCCCGATGAGGAAGCGGGTGCTACCGGCAAGCTGGGGATTCGGCTTCTTCATGAAAAGGGGAAGCTCCAGGGGCTCGGCGCGATCTACACGTATCCGGGGCTCGATCACATCATCGTGGGCCATCGCGGGGTGTGGCGTTTTAAGATCGACGTGCAAGGCAAGAGCTTTCATACCGGGTCACGGCAATGGCAGCAGCAGCAAGGTCGCGGCGCCAACGCCTTGACGGGCGCGGCGGAGGTTGTTCTAGCCATCGAAGGCCTATCCAATCGGCTGCAAAGTCAAAGAGGAAGCGGACTTTACGCCGGACACACGACGGTCCTGTCTCCGGTCGTTGTTAACGGGGGGCAGTCCTATGGAATGACCCCGGAGAACGTTCAGCTGCAGGTTGACGGCCGGCTTATCCCCGATCTTCCCGTTGTAAAAACGAGTCCTATCTATTAAACGGATTTGGCATTCCCACGGTCATCATCGGGCCGTCCGGGAAGGGATTCCATGCCGTAAACGAATATGTTGATCTGAACTCGATGGAAACCGCGTCGCGAATTTACGTGGAAGCCTGGAAACGGCTCTCCGAACGTTAAAGACGTTTCTCGACAAGAAGTCCTGTCACGTACTTATGGAGTACGCTGGCCATGAGAGTCTGATAAGGAAGGCCTTCCTCGCGGGCTTTGCGTTGTACCCCATCTAGAACCAGCTGCGTCAGGCGGATGTTGACGCGGCGGACCTTGCGAAGTTTCTCAAGAGTGTAATGCGCGTAGGCTTGATAACGTTTACGTTCGGCCTCATAGTTGTCGACGGTCTTCCACTCTCCCCGATCCAGTGAACGCAGAAGCTGGCGTTCCTCCGGATCGAGCTTGAGATTTTTGAAAGGATTTTTTTTCTTAGCCATGACTCAATTCCTCTTTAAGTAAAGCTTCGTCGCCTTGCGGCTGGGAAAGATGGTCTTCAGAAAAACGACGATAGGCGTCTCAGCGAAAGGCACGTAATATCCATACCCGTCAATTTCCAGTACGAATACCCGCTGTGCTGGGTGGCGAATGATGTTCCAGTGGTCGACGATGTCAATGTAATCGTCGCGTTCAAGCATTGCGGCGACTTGCTCGAATCCAATGCCTCGCTCCATTTTCAGCCGGGCATCCTTGTCCTTCTCCCATCGAATCTCTCTGGATTCTCCTCCTAGGATAACACGATGTATGCCTATTGTCAACAGACCCTCCATTCGTCGTTTTGTGGATGTTCATCTATCAGACGATTGAGGGGGCCAAAATGTTCCCTAAATTCGCTAGAATCGCCCTACATATGGCCATTGAACAGACCCTCATCCTCATCAAACCGGACGGCGCCTTCCGCAAGCTGACCGGACTCACCATCGACCGACTCGACGCCACCGGCCTCGAGATGGTCGGCGCCAAAATGATCTGTGTCACCGAGAGGCTGGCGCGCGAGCATTACTCGTCGCTGTCGGACAAGCCCTTCTTTGAGGGCCTCATCAAGTACATCCGCGGGGATTACCACGGCATCAAGGACAACCGCATCCTCGCCCTGGTCTATCGCGGCGAGAACGCGATCAAAGCCGTGCGCGCGATCGCCGGCGCCACCAACCCCGAGCAGGCGGCCCCAGGCACCATCCGCGGCTCCTTCGGGCGCATCACCACCACCGGCCAATTCGAGAACGTGATCCATGCCTCTTCTGATCCGACGGACGCGGCTAAAGAGGTCGCGTTGTGGTTCAAGAAAGACGAGATCATTCCTTAAGATAATGAAGACCGGAGTGCTCGTAGCGCTGTTGGCCCTTTCTGCGGCGGCCGCATCGTCACCCAAGGTCAACATGCCGCTGTCCAAGGCGGCATCGGCCGTCAAGAAAATGCTTCCCGGCGAGACGATCGACCTCAAGACCGCCGATGGTTGGGCGCTTCAGGCCGTCTACGCGCCGGCCGCGGAGGGCAAGAAGACGCTCGTGCTCCTGCACGGCACGGGCCAGCGCAAGGAAGACTGGAAGAGCCTGGCTCTTCCGCTGACGCGGGCGGGCTACGGCCTGATGGCCGTCGACCTGCGCGGCCACGGCGAAAGCCGCACCAATCCCGCGGGCGAGGTTTTGACCTGGAAGCAGTTGAAGGCGACGACCAAGGCGGACAACGATTTCCTGGACATGTCTCGCGACGCCGACGCGGTGGTGGCTTTTCTCACCGGCAAAGGAGTCGCGGAGGAGTCGATCGGCTTTATCGGCGCCGAGGTCGGGGGCAGCGTCGCGCTGCGTTACGCGGCCACGCACCCGAAGGTTCCGCTGGTGATCCTGCTGTCTCCCGGGATGAAGTGGCAGGAGGTCTTGACCGTCAACGCGCTGCGCGCGATGAAGAGGCCGACTCCGACGCCGCTGCTGATGGTGTACTCCGAGGCGGACCGGACTTCCTCCAAGGAAGCTCCGATCATGTACTCTTTCGCCAAAGCGGCCGTGGGAGAGAAGCTGGCGGTTCTGGTGTCGGTCCCGCAAGAGCGGGGCACGCGCATGTTGCGCGCCCAGCCCGCCTTGATCGAGCAGATCATCTCTTGGATCGGCAATCCGGTGGCACCCGAGGCCCCGGTCTCGACGTCCGCCGTTGTCGCGCCGCCGACGGACGACGGCGACGACTGAGATGGGGCTGCTGTCGCCGCGTGCTTATGCGCGCCTGCCGACCGAGCAGCCCAACCCGCGCACGCGCAACATCGACCGGAAAAAGACGCTCGAGCTGGTCCGTCTGATCGTCGCGGAAGACCGTCTGGTGCCCCTGGCCGTCGCCAAAGTCTCGAGCCGGTTGGCCAAAGGCGTCGACGCGTTGGCCCGGAGCCTAGCCTCCGGCGGCTCGGTGATCCTTCTCGGCGCCGGCACCAGCGGGCGCCTGGCCGTGCTTGAGGCGGCGGAGTGCCCGCCCACGTTCAATACGACCCCTGGGCAGATCCGTGCGGTCATCGCGGGGGGGCCTCGCTCCGTTTTTCGCGCCAAGGAAGGAGCCGAGGACGATCCGGTTTTAGGCCGCCGCGCGGCGGCGACGGTTCGTCGCGGCGACGCCGTGATCGGAGTCGCCGCCAGCGGCGTGACGCCGTTTGTGCGGGAGGCGCTCATCGAAGCCAAAAAGCGGGGCGCTTGCACCATTCTTGTTACCTCCAACGACCGCCACGGGGCCAAAGCCGACATCGTGATCGCGCCCATGGTCGGCCCTGAGGTGGTAACCGGCTCCACGCGCTTGAAGGCCGGCACGGCCGCCAAGCTGGTCCTCAACGCCTTAACCACGGGAGCCATGATCCGCATCGGCAAGGTCTACGACCATTGGATGGTCGATCTTAAGCCCACCTCGCGCAAGCTGCGCCTGCGCGGCGAGCGGATCGTAGCTGACCTAGGCCGCGTCTCGCCGGCCAAGGCCAAGGCCTTGTTTCAAGACTCCGGAGGCAGCGTCAAAAGTGCTGTCGTTATGGCGCGTAAAGGAATCTCCGCGGCGCAGGCGCGCCGCGCGCTGGTCCAATCAAACGGCGTTCTGCGCCGCGCCTTGGAGTCCTTATGAAAGGCCGACTGCAAATCGAGACCGTCTCGAGCCTCGTTTTAAAAGACAACCCGCTCGGCGATCCGCGCCGCCGGGAGATCCCGGTCTATTTGCCGCCCTCCTACGGGGCCGCGCGCGGGCGTCGGTATCCCGTCCTGTACTATCTGCCGGGATTTACCGGCACCGCCCGGGGCTCGGTCAACTACAACCCTTGGAAGGAGAACGTCGCGGAGCGTTTCGACCGCTTGATCGATGAAGGGAAGTCGCGGGAAGCCATTCTTGTCATTCCCGACGCTTTCACGGCTTATGGCGGTTCACAGTATCTGAACTCCACGGCGACCGGCCGCTATGAGGACTTCGTTGTAAAAGAGTTGATTGGCTTCATCGACGACAAGCTGGCCACCGTCCGCCATCCCGAGGGCCGGGCGATTCTGGGCAAGTCCTCGGGCGGCTTCGGAGCGCTGACTTTGGCGATGCGTTATCCGGAGGTGTTCGGCCATTGCGTCAGCCATTCCGGCGACATGGGTTTTGAAGCCGGTTACGGTCAAGACATGTTTAAGTTCGCGTCCGCGCTCGCCGCTTACGGGGGCTCGCCCAAGCGCTTTGTCGATGCGTTCTTAAAGTCTCGGACCAAGCAAGGCTTCGACCACGGCGCGATCAATCTGATGGCGATGGCCGCGTGTTATTCCCCTAATAAACACTCCGAATTGGGATTCGACCTGCCTTGTAATCACCGGACAGGCGAGATCATCGACAATGTCTGGAAGCGATGGCTTGCGCTGGACCCCATCCATGCGGCCGCTAAGCACGCGGGCGCGCTGCGCCGCCTTAAGACGTTATGGTTCGACGCCGGCACGCGCGACGAGTTTTATTTGCATCTGGGCGCCCGGCGCTTCTCGGATACGTTGAAGGTGCTCAAAATCAGGCACACGTATGAAGAGCACGGTTTCGGGCACTTCGATATGGCCGATCGTCTCGACATATCCTTGCCGTTGTTGTCTTCGCGTTGCCGGCGAGTCGGTTGATGGGCGATCCGATCGTCTACTCGAGCGATCCGGATTGGGGCAAGCCCGGCACTCCCCGTCAGCCCGAGCCCGTGAGATTATCGTTTCAGCGCGGGGCCAAGGGCTCGGGCGTGACGCGCGTCGAGCGGCTGGTGATGCATCCCACACATAAGGATCAATTGCTGGGAAAGTTGAAAAAACAGCTTGGCTGCGGCGGAACCCTCAAGGATGGGAATTTTGAGTTCCAAGGCGACCAGCGCGATAAGCTCGAGAAGATTTTGGCCGCCGACGGCTACAAGATCAAAAGAATCGGCGGTTAGTGTAGAATCTCCAACTATTGATAATGACTGTTTCTGGAAACAGTCATTATCAATAGTTGAGCAAAGAACGATTTTAGGAGGCTTGAATATGTCCCCGATCTCGAAGACCCGCCAGAATTCCGCCCGCGCCGCCGTGATGGCCGCCGCGTTGACCATGACCGCCGCTCCGCATCTGCGCGGCGATGAAGGGATGTGGACCTTTGACAATTTGCCGGTCAAGCTTCTGAAAGAGAAGTATGGTTTTACGCCCACGCAAGAATGGATTGATCATCTGCGATTGTCGTCGGTGCGTTTCAACGACGGCGGGTCGGGAGCGTTCGTGTCCAAGGACGGGTTGGTGCTCACCAACCATCATGTCGCGTTGGGGCAGCTCCAGAAGATGTCGACGTCGAAAAAAGATTATGTAAAAGAGGGTTTCTTTGCCCGTTCCGTTTCTCAAGAGATAAAGTGCCCCGATCTCGAGGTCAATGTCCTCGTTTCTTTAGAAAACGTCACGGACCGAATGCGCAAGGCTATCGACCCCAAGGCCTCGGATAAGGATCAAAACGATCAACGCAAGGCAGAGACTTCCCGGATCGCCAAAGAATCCATGGACAAGACCGGCCTGCGCTCCGACGTCGTGGAGCTCTACCAGGGCGGCGAGTACTGGCTGTACCGCTATAAGAAGTACACCGAGATGCGCCTGGTCATGGCGCCCGAGCTTCAAGCCGCCTTTTATGGGGGGGACCCAGACAACTTCACTTATCCCCGCTACGCGCTGGACTTCGCCTTCTTCCGCGTCTACGAGAACGGCAAGCCGGTGAAGATCGATCATTACTTAATATGGTCGGATGACGGCGCCGCCGAAAACGAGCCGGTCTTCGTGACGGGCCATCCGGGACACACCGACCGTCTTAATACAGTATCGCAGCTCGAGTACGCCCGCGACTTCGGCCTGCCGCTGTACCTGGAGGTTGCCCGCAAGAAGCGCTCGGATTACTACGCCTACTCCAAGCTCGGCGCCGAGCAGGCGCGCCGCTCCAAGGACCGCATCTTCAGCGTCGAGAACGGCATCAAGGCGGTCAGCGGCGAGCATGAGGGCTTGCTGGAGCCGGTGCTCATGAAATCGCTGGCGGCCGCCGAAGAGACCCTCAAAAAATCCGTGGCCGATTCCTCCGATCCCGCGGTGCGCGAGGCCAAGGGCTCGTGGGACCGCATCGCCGCCGCGCAGAAGAAATTCAGCGAGCGCCGCCTGCGGGCGACGTATCGCCGCTACGACGCGACGAAGGTCGCCGGCATAGCCGCCAACATCGTGCGCTACGTCGCCGAGGTCGCCAAGCCCAATGAGAAACGCTTCGAGGAGTTCCACGACTCCAACCTCGAGTCCCTGCGCTTCCGGCTTTTCTCGCCGGCCCCGCTGTACCCGGACATGGAGGAGTACCTGCTGGCACGCACCTTGGAAGACGCGCTGGCCAAGCTCGGGCCCGACGACGAGTACGTCGCGGCCGCTCTCGGCGGCCAGACGCCCCAGAAGGTCGCCCATGACCTGATCGCGGGCACCAAATTGTTCGACCCGGCGGAGCGCAAGAAGCTCGTGGAGGGGGGCGAGAAAGCCGTGGCCGCCTCCACCGACGCGCTGATCGTCTGGCAAAGAAAGCTCGACCCGATCTACCGCGCCCACCGCAAGTGGTACGAGGACGAGGTCGAAAGCGTGTTCACCGCCGAAGGCAAAAAGATCGCAAAGGCGCGCTTTGCGGTGTACGGCAAATCGACCTATCCCGATGCCACGTTTACATTGCGCCTATCCTACGGCAAAGTGGCGGCGTATGAATTGGGCACGACGATCGTAGCACCCTTCACCACCTTTTATGGGTTATACGACCGCGCGATCGGCCACAGCGAGAAACCGCCCTTCGATCTGGCTCCGCGCGTGAAGGCCGCGAAGGCAAAAGTGCAGCTCGATAAGAAGGTGAACTTCGTGACGACCAACGATATTATTGGAGGCAACTCCGGTTCGCCGATCGTCAACGCCAAGGGCGAGTACGTGGGCTTGGTCTTCGACGGCAACATCCAGTCGCTGGTCGGCCGCTACGCCTACGACGACGCGCGCAACCGCACCGTGGCGGTGCACTCCTCGGGGATACTCGAGGCGATGCGCCGCATCTACGGTATGGGTTCTTTGGCCGACGAGGTCGCGGGAAAAAAGAGCCGCTAGCTTTTAAGACGCCGGCGCAGGTCTTTGATCAGCAGGTCCGGGAAGGTGTCGTCCTCGAGCTGCGACCAGATCCATGTCGCGTGGTGGGAGGAAGGCTGGACGTAGCGCTGATGCATGGGGCGCACGCAGTGCTCGTAGAGGCGCAGCGTCTCCTCGAGCTTCACCTTCCTCTGCGAGACGTCGCGGCGCACGCGGCGCATCAGGCGGATGTCGTCGGGCGTGTCGATGAAGACGGAGACGGTCATGCGCTCGCGCAGAGTCTTTTCATTGAGGACCAGGATGCCGTCGATGATGATCAGCGGCTTGGGCTCCACGCGCTGCGTCTCCTCGAGACGGCTGTTGGTGGCATAATCGTAGATCGGCGCGTCGATCGCCTCGCCCGCCATCAAGCGGTCGAGCTGACGGCACATCAGCGTCGTTTCAAGCGAGTCCGGATGATCGAAATTCAGTTTAGCGGCCGCTTTGGCCGAGAGCCCGCCGTTGTGCCGGTAATACCAATCGTGGCAGACGATGGTCGTCTGGCGCGGAAAGGCTTTCTCGACGGCGTTCGCCAGCCAGGATTTTCCGGAGCCGCTGCCGCCGGCGACTCCGAGCACGAGCCGGGGCACACCCGTTTTGTTTGACGCCACCATAAGATTATAGCGGTAGTGCTACAATTACGCCAATGAAGGCTCACTCGGGGACGGAGATCGTCAGGGTTCTCGGCCGGCGTATGCTGATGCATTACCATCGGCCGGCGGGGCCGCAGCGCAGGCGCTATCCCGCGGTCTTGTTTCTTCACGGGTTCCCGGGCTTGGAAAAGAACATCGACATCCAGCGCGCCTTGATGGTCAAGGGGATCGTCTCGGTCGCGCCTAGCTTTCTCGGCACCTGGGGCTCGGGCGGCTCCTATCGTTTCACCACCTTGACCGCGCAGTCGCGCGCGGCCATGGCCGCGGCCCGTCGTCTTCCCTTCGTCGACTCCCGCCGCATGGCCGTGTTCGGCTTCAGCATGGGGGGGTGGGCGGCGCTGAACCTGGCCGCGACGGATCCTCGATTGAAGGCGGTCGTTGCCGTAGCACCGGCGGGCGGAGCGGAGATGGTCGGCCCCAAGCTGACCGATTACATGGCGCGGCTGTCCCGCCCGCTGAACACGATCGGGTCGAAAGCGTTGGCCGCCGATTTCAAAAAAGCGGTCACGGAGGGCGATCCCGCGCGGGCAGTGGCCAAGATCGTAGCACCCCTTCTTCTCATCCACGGCGAAGCCGACACGACCGTGCCCGCCTTTGTGTCGCGGCGCATCGCCAAAAGCGCCGGCGGTCCGGTGCGGCTGGTCATCGAGCCGGGCGCGGAGCACGATTTCCTCGATCGCCGCGAAAAGCTGACGCGTCTTTGTTCCGATTTTTTGGCGAAAAACCTTGCCTGATCAGCGCCCGGAGATGGCGCGCATGGACCTGAGAAAGCGGACGAAGTCGTCGCGATAATCGAGATAGGTCGCGCGCGAGGACGCCAGGCGCACGAGATAGTAGGCCTCGCCGACGGGGATCACCGCGACGTATTGGTGCAGTTCCTCCTCGAAAGAAGGGCCTTCGTCCGTCGGAATGCGGCGGACCTCGTTGACCTCGAAGGTCCGGGCCAAGCCCAAGCCCACGCGCACCGGACGCACGGGCGTCACCGCGCGGTGCGTGGCCTTGTCTTCGCGGCGCATGAATTCGACGGCCTGCTTGATGGGCGTAAATCCGGGCGTGTCCCGGTCGTAGAAGCGCACCGACAGCGTCGTGCGGAAGGCGCCCGATTGTGAGTCTGCGCCCAACAGGCGGAAGACGGGACCTTGCGCCGTCTCCACCTCCATGGGCCACCAGCCTTCGGTCGGGATCTCTCCCGAGAACAGACGCGAGGACGGGACGTAGGCCGTCCAAGCGGCCTTCGGCGCGTCGGGCGCCGTTGAACCGGGGATGACTGCCTCCCGCGCGGCGCGTTCGGAGTCGGAGAGCCAGTCGCCCGCCCGCGAGGGCGAAGCCGACAGCAAGAGCAGGAGCAGGCTAGTCGCGCGCATGATTTTGTCCCTTGGCCGCATGTTCCCGGAAGGCGCGCTCCACGCGCGAGACTTCCGCCAGCAGGGCCGCCGACCGCCGCAGTCCCGCTTCCTCGGCGCCGAAGCGGCCCTCGCAGGGAGGCGGCGCGGCAAGCAGGGCCTTGCGCGCCGCAGTCTCCTCGGCCTCGGCTTTCGTCGCCGCGGTGCGTGCGAGGTCGTTGGAGAGAAGGCCCGAGTCGTTGAGCGCCTCGATGGTGCGCACGCGGGCGGCCAAAGTCCGCGCCGTCTCGGCGAGGTGGTCGGCCAGAAGCGAGCGCGTGCAATCGGCCCGAGCCTGACTTTCATAGGCGCCTTGCGACGCCGGCCCGCCTCGGCGCGGGTCCAATATGTTGCCGCGGGAGGAAGACCAAGCGGCCACGAGCAGGTCGTCGGCCTCGTCGGCGCGCAGGGTCCAATCCCGAAGCTCGATGCGGCGGTCGGGATCGAGGAAGGCGTTGTTGCCGAATTCCTCGGCCAGGCGCGCCGAGAAAAGCAGACGAGCCGAGCGCGCCCAGGTTCGAGCGACGTAAGTCGAGGACGCGTAGCCCTCGCGTTCGAGGCCCAGGATCAGCAGGCGTTCGAGCAGCTCGGCGGCCTGCTGCTGCGTCGAGTAGGCGCCGCGCCGGCTGTTGTCCTTGTAGATTTTGACCTCGCCCCACGGTCCCGTTTCGCGGCCCGTCGGGACGGAGTCCTTATGCGCGGCCTCCAACGGCAGCGGCGTCAAGGAGAGCTCGGCCCAAGCGCGCGGATCCTCAGGCAGCGCTATCAGGCTTCGGCTGAACAAGCCGCTTTTTTTCTCGATGAGAAGGGCGCCGGGGCTTAAGGCGATCGTCGGAGGCGAGCCGGCCGGCACCGGCGCGAAGCCGGCTCGNNAAGCCGGCTCGGCGGTCGGCGCCGGTGCGCGCGCCGTCGAAGACGATCAGGGGCCTGCCGCGCACAACGGTGCGGCGCAGGATGGCGCGGCAGAACTCGGGAGCCTTGGCGGAGAGCATCTTGAGCAGGACTTGCCCTTCGCGGCTGTAAGGCCCGTTGGCCACGAAGGCGTCGAACTCTTCTTGAGTGGTGTCGGCGGGAGGCGGCGGGGCCGAGGGAGCGGGCGGGGCCGCGGATGGAGACGGCGCGGCGGCGGCCGCGACGGTGGGCGTTGAGCCCGGCGCGACCGGGGGCGTCCAAGGCGTGAGCACGCCGAGATTGGGATTCTCGATAGACACCGTGGAAATTCTCACGGGCGGGGGCGAGGCGACGACGGCCAAAGGCGGTACCGCTTTCGGCGCCGAGGGCGGGGGAGGAAGCGGGGCAGGCGGTATCGCGGCGGCGGGGGCCGGCACGGCGGGNNCGCCGCGACAGGTGGCGCGGCCGCGGGTGCCGCGACTGGAGCGGCAGCCACGAACGCCGCCGGCCGGGGGCGCGGAGCGAAGGGCGAGGGACGGCGCAAGGAAAGAGGTTCGAGAAAAGGCGTCAGCACGGCCCGCGGATAGACGGGCGCGTGAACGGGGGCTTCGGGCGCGGCGGCCGCCGGCGGAGGAGCCGCCGCCGCGGCTTCGATCATGGCGGCGGAGGTGACCGGCTCGGGATCGCGCATGAGCAGGGCCGAGCCGCGATCGAAGCGAGGAGGGTTTCTATTGAGGACTTCGAGCTCCTCTAAGGAGAAATAGGACTTGAATTCTCGCCGCGTGCCCACGCCGAATACGGGCCAATGTCGGCGGGCGATCTTGCGCACGGCCTCCCGATCGTCGGGGGTGATCTTCTTTATTTTCTCATAGCGGTTGATGATGGAATTGAGCTCGAGCAGGGCCTTCAAGCGCCGAGCGCCGGCCAGGCGCGCGAGCAAATAGGACATCTCGTCGCGACGCACCGCCTCGCCGGCGACTTTGTCCCAGATCTTGCCGTCCTCGCGGATCACGTAGCCGGTGTCGACTAGCAGCTCGCGCGACAAATCGTCGAGCGGCTCGGCCTTGGCGTTGTAGGGCTCCTTGGTTGGGCTTTGGGCGGATGCGGCGCCGGCGCAAAGGACAAAAAGGGCCAGGAGCAGGATGCGGCGGAGATTCATGCTATCAAGGAAGTTTAAGTCGAGGCGATTATACATTTATTGCCGAGACCAGCTTGGAAAAGGCATGATCGTCGCCATGGATGAAATCGGCTCCTGGTTCTCGGGCGGCACGACGTTGACGGCGGCGGACTTTATCGTGATGTTCGGCGCCATCGGCCTGATGTTCTTCATCGGCTGGTGGAGCGGACGCGGCGCCAAGACCACCAACGACTTTTTCCTGGGCGGGCGGCGCATCCCCTGGTGGGTGGCGATGCTCTCCTTTGTCGCCACCGAGATCAGCGCGATGACCATCATCGGCGTTCCGGCCACGACGTTCCGCGAGAACTGGAACTACATCCAGTTCTTCTTCGGCTCCGCGGGCGCGCGGATACTGATCGCCTTCCTGTTCATCCCGGCTTTCTATAAATACAACAGCACGACGATTTACGAGTATCTGCGCCAGCGCTTCGGCCACCGCAGCCAGTACACGGCTACCGGGTTCTTCTTCGCCACGCGCCTGCTCGCCTCGGGCGTGCGCTTGATGGCCGCCAGCGTAGCGGTGAGCGTGCTCATGGGCTGGCATATCGCGCCGACGATTCTCTTGTTCACCGTCGTCAGCGTCATCTATATCTCCTACGGCGGCATCGAGGCGGTGGTGTGGACCAACGTCCTGCAGGCCGTGTCCTTTCTCGGCGCGGGGCTGCTCACGATCGCTTTCTTGATCCACCGCTTGGAAGGGGGGCTTCCGGCCGCGCTGCACCTGGCCCAGGAGGCGGGCAAGATCCAGATCTTCAACTGGGGCCCGTCGCCGCTGGAACCGGGGTTCCTGGTCAAATTTTTCAGCGATCCGAACATCCTGTGGATCGCGGTGCTTAACGGCTTCTTCGGCTCCACCGCGGCTTTCGGCACCGACCACGAGATGACGCAGAAGCTTCTCACCGTGGAGACGCGTCGCGACAGCCAGAAGACCATTCTGCTGTCGATCGTGGGTTCGCTGCTCACGCTGCTCGTGTTCATGGTCGTGGGAACGTTGCTCTTCGCCTACTATAAGCAGAATCCCGGCCTCGCTCTGCCCATGAAGCTCGACAAGATCTATCCGCATTTCGCGGCCACGGTGATGCCGAGCTTTCTGCGCGGCGCGGTGCTGACGGCGATCGTGATGGCGTCCATCGACTCGCCGCTGGCGTCCTTGACCGCGGTGTTCGTCAACGATCTATACCGCCCTCTGATCCGCCCGGCGGAATCGCAAGAGCATTACATGAAGGTCTCGCGCGTTTGTGTGGCGATTTTCGCCTTGGCGCTGGCCGCGATCGCCTACTTCTTCAGCTTCTTCGACAAGATGCTGTGGATGGCCTTCAAGATCGGGGGAGTGACGTACGGCTCGCTGCTCGGCGTGTTTCTTCTGGGCATGCTGACCAAGCGCAAAGGAGACAAGGCCGTGTCTATCGCGATGGGCGCTATGGCGCTCGTCAATGCGAGCTTGTTGCTGCTCTCGGAGAATAAAATCCTGCCGCTGGGCTGGAGCTGGCTGGTGATCATCGGCACCTTCGGCACCTTCGGGCTGGGCTGGGCGCTAGCGCCCGCCTTGGACGGCGAAGGCCGGTCCTAGTCAGCGCTCGAACGAGGCGCAACGCCTCTTGGTCAGCAAGGTCGAGGACAGGGGCTCCTGTCGTTTCTCGCAATAGTACTCGGCGTCGCCGTAGGGGCCCGGGAAGAGCTCCATCCGCCGGCAATGCGCGCAGCTGTCCTTCTCGCGGTCTGTGATGTCTTCCATGCCGAGCGCGACGCAACGATACGACCAGCGGCACGTGGGTCTTAGGCGCGGGACAGGCGCGCGTCGAGCCAAACCGCCAGCGAGAGCACCAGGCCGCGGGCGATGTACTTGATCTCGGGCGAGACGGCAAGAAGGGTCATCCCGTTGAGAAGTGCCGCCATGATCAGCGCGCCGAAGAGCACGCCGCGCGCGTCGCCGCGGCCCCCCTTGAGGCTGGCGCCGCCGATGACGCAGGCCGCGACGGCGTCGAGCTCCATGAGGTCGCCGACGGTGGTCGTCGCGGCGCCCGCGTACGCGGTTTGCATAAATCCCGTCAGCGCCACCGCGCCGCCCATCAAGGCGTAGGCGCTGACCAACGTGGCGCTCACATCGATGCCGGCCAAGTGCGCGGCCTCCTCGTTGCCGCCGATGGCGTACAGGCGCCGGCCGAAGGTCGTGTGCTCGGTCAACGTCGCGACCGCGGCCGCGCATAACGCCAGCAACAGCGCCGGCAGGGGCACGCCTCGGAAGCCGTTCATCGTGATCACGAACAGCACCATGACTTGGACGCAGAGAAAGGTCTTGAGAAATCCCGTCTCCGCGTCGTAGGCGGAGCCCTGCGCTTTAGCCAGGCGCGCGCGGCGGGACCAGAGTCCGAGACAGACGGCGCCGGCGGCGGCGGCCAACGCCCAGCCCGCGGCGGGCGGCAGGTATGTGTTCGTCAGACGGGAGAGGAGGTTCATCTGGCCTCCGGCGGAGACCGGCACGGTGGAGCTGCGGATGATCAGCCAGAACAAGCCCTTGAAAATGAGCAGGCCGCCGAGCGTGATGATGAAGGACGGCATGCGCTGCGTGACGATGAGCGTGCCCATCGCGCGCCAGACCACAAGGGCCATCAGCAAAGCGACGAGCATCGCGGCCGGCGCCGGCCAGCCTTTGACGGTGATGAGCACCGCCGTGACCGCGCCGACCAAGCCCACGCCGCTTCCCGCAGACAAGTCGATGTGCCCGGGCAAGATGACCAAGAACATGCCCAACGCCAATACCGCCGTGATGGACAGCTCGATGGCGAGCATCGACAGGTTTCGCGCCCCGAGAAAATCGGGGGAGAGAAAGGCGAAGACCGCCGCGATAATCGCCAGGGCCGCCAGTCCAGCCGCGTCCCGCGACGCGGCGCGCTTGGTCGAATCGTTCATGATATCTCCTGTCCCAATGCCGCCGCGATGAGGCGCTCCTGCGTGGCCTCGCCGCGGCTGAATTCGCCGGCGATGCGGCCTTCCCGCATCATCAGTATCCGGTCCGAAAGGCCGATGAGCTCGGGCAGCTCGCTTGACGTCAAGATCACGGCCAAGCCGCGGGCGGTCAAGGCGTTGATCAGCTCGTAGATCTCGACTTTTGCTCCGACGTCCACTCCCTTGGTCGGCTCGTCTAGCAGCAGGACGCAGGGGTCCGAGCGGCGGGCGCGGCCGAACAGCACTTTTTGCTGGTTGCCGCCGGACAGCGCGCCCACGGGCGTGGAGAGGTCGGGCGTCTTGATGCGCAGGTCCGTCCGATCTCGCGCGCCCAGAAGCAGCTCCTCGGCGGCGTCGAGAAAGCCCGCGCGCGACAAAGAGCGAAGCGTCGACAACGACAGGTTAAAGCCCACGGATTGATCGAGGATGAGCCCGTAGCGCCGCCGATCCTCGGTGACCAGCGAGAGTCCCGCTGCGATCGCCTGGCCCGGAGTATTCGCCTGCAGCGGGCTTCCGTTGAGGAGAACATCGCCGGCCGTGCGGCGGCCCCAAGCGCCGAAAAGATGCAGGAACAGCTCGGTTCGCCCCGCGCCCATCAATCCTCCCACGCCCAGCACTTCGCCGGCGCGCAGAGAAAACGAGACGTCCGACAACGCGCGCCCGTCGGCCGCGCGGGCGCTCAGACCGCGAGCCTCCAGGCGCACCGGGCCCAGCTTTGGCGCGTGCCGGGGATAAAGGTCGCCCAGCTCCCGGCCCACCATGTCCCGGATCAGCTCGGCCCGGTTGGTCTCGCAGGCGCGGCGCGTGCCGACGACGGTGCCGTCGCGCAGGACGGTCACGCGGTCGGCGATCTTGAATATTTCCTCGAGGCGGTGGGAGACGTAGACGATGGCGATGCCCTCGGCGCGCAGCGCGGCGATGATCTTAAAGAGCTTTTCGACCTCCGTCTCGGAAAGCGCGGCCGTGGGCTCATCGAGAATGAGCATGCGCGCGCGGCGGCGCAGGACCTTGGCTATCTCCACGAGCTGGCGCTGTCCCGTCGCCAGCGTCTCGACGGGGATATCGGTGTCGATCTCAAGGCCCAGGCGCTTGAGCCACTCGCGGGCGTCGCGCTCGACTTCCTGCCAATCCACCAAGCCGCCGTAAACGGGAAGGTCGCCCAACAGGACGTTCTCGGCGACGCTCATGGCGGGGACGAGTGCTAGTTCCTGGGCGATGGCCGCCACGCCGGCGTGCTGGGCGTCGGCGACGCCGCGCAGGCGCAGCTCCACGCCGGAGGCGGCCAAGGTCCCTTCATAGCTGCCGTGAGGGTACGCGCCGGACATCAGCTTGATCAAGGTGGACTTGCCCGCACCGTTCTCGCCGCACAGCGCGTGCACCTCGCCCGCGCGCACGTCAAAGCTCACGTCCTTGAGTGCTATGACGCCGCCGAAGCGCTTGGTGACGCCGCGCGCTTCGAAAAGAGGCGCAATCATGGACGCTTGGGCCTGCGGTCCTCGGCGACGGCGCGGTAGACGTCCTCGTAGGAGTGGTAGCCGTCCTTGATTACCGTGTCGATCAGGTTCTCGCGCGTGATCGGAACCACATCGAGAAGGACGGCGGGCACCTTGATTCGGCCGTTGTCGACCTCTTGGCGGGCGACGATAGCGCGGCCCTTGGCCATCTTAAACGCCGCCTCGGCGGCCGCGCCGGCCTCGAGTTTTAAGGGCTTGTAGATGGTGAGGGCCTGCGTGCCGGCGGCGATTCGCTGGCAGGCGACGAGCTCGGCATCTTGGCCCGAGACGATGATCTTATCCGATAAGCCTTCCTCGCTCAGGGCTTGGGCCGCGCCTCCGGCCGTTCCGTCGTTGGCGGCCAACACCGCGTCGATGTCCTTTCCGTGCCGCGTCAAAGCCGCGTTCATGATCTTCTTGGCGTTCTCGGGCTTCCAGTTCTCGGTCCAATCCGTATGGAGGACTTTGACTTCGCCTTTGGCGATGAGAGGCTGGAGCACCTTGTCTTGTCCGTCGCGGAAAAGAAACGAGTTGTTGTCGGTTTTGGCCCCGTGAATGCGCACCAGGCGGATCGGCCGGGGGCGGCCCTTGAGCAGGGACAGCAGCGTCGAGGCTTGAAGCTCGCCGATGCGCACCGCGTCGAAAGCCACGTGGAGATCGACGTCGGTCCCGGTGATGAGCCGGTCATAGGAGATCACCGGGATGCCCGCTTCATGAGCGAAGTCCACGGCTTTGGCCATTGCCGCGCCGTTGTGAGGCACGATGACGATCGAGTTCACCCGTCGGCTGATCAACGCTTGGACGTCCTGCATCTGCCGGGCGTCGTCGCTGTTGGCGGCCTGGACGAGGACGTCGGCTCAGAGCTCGTTGGCGCGAGCCACGAAGAGATCGCGATCGCGCTGCCAGCGCTCATCTTTTAACGTGTCGAGGGATAAGCCGATCAGCGGGCGGCCGCCGGTGGCGGCGGCCGGACCACGGGCATTTCTGGAGACGGCCCAGCCCGCGGTGATGCTTAAGACGAACGAGGCGACGACCAGCCAGTTTCGCGAGGACATGTTCATTATGCGGCCTCCGGAGGTCTTGGACGCGGTGTAAGCGGGCGATTATACATTTATTGCCGAGATCAGCCAGGAAAAGGCATGATCGCCCCGATGATCGATCCCGCCCGCTTGGTCTTTCCGGGCTTCACCGTGGGCAAACAGGACCCGCGCGAGGCCGAGGCTTTGGCGCGTCTGGGCGTCGGGGGTTTTTGCTTGTATCGCGGAACCCCCGGGACGGTCGCGAAGCTGTGCGCGCGCCTGCGCCGCGCGGCGGGCGGGCCGCTTCTGATCTGCGCCGATTACGAAGAAGGCGCTTGGGTTCATGTAAAGGGGGCCACGCCTTTGCCCACCAACCTCGGCATAGGCGCCTCGGGTGATGCGGCGATCGCTCGGGAGAAAGGAAGGCTCACGGCGCGCGAGGCGCGGGCAATGGGCGTGGATTGGGTGCTAGCACCGGTGCTCGATCTTCTCAGCGAGCCGAAAAACCCGATCGTGAACCTACGCGCTTTCTCGGATAACCCGGTCGAGGCCGCGCGTCTGGCCCGTGCCTTTCTGGCGGGTTTGCGGGACGGCGGGGCGATCGGCTGCCTCAAGCACTTCCCAGGGCATGGCGCTACGACGCGCGACTCGCATTTGGATCTTCCGGTGGTGGATGTTTCGCGCGCGGTGCTGGGGCGGCGCGAATTGGCGCCGTTTAAGGCTTTGGCGCGCGGAGCGGATGCGGTGATGCTCGGGCATCTCGTGGTCCCGGCCTTGGACAGGTCTCGGCTGCCGTTTACTTTATCGCCGGCGGGACCGCGGCTGCTGCGGCAATGGGGTTTTTCCGGCCTGATCGTCACCGACGCGCTCGACATGGGTGCAATCGCCAAGCATTGGGGCGAGCGCGAGGCGGGCCTGCGCTCCTTGCGGGCGGGGGCGGACATCCTGCTGGTGCCCAAAGATCCTCGAACGCTGATCGCCGAGCTGCGCTTGGAAGCGGCGCGCGACGCCGCGTTCGCCCGCCGCTGCGCGCAAGCCGGCCGGCGTCTGGACGCAGCCCTCTCGCGCGTGCGCGGGCCGCGGCCGCCTCAAGCGGTCGTCGCCGGCGCCGCGCATCGCCGTGCGGCCGCCGCGTTGTTTGCCGCCTGCGCGCGGTGGGTTCGGCCGCGCCGGGGGCCCGCGCCGCGCGCCGTCGCTTATTTTGAGCCTCAAGCGAAGAAGGGCCAGGCTCTGTCGGGAATCTCTTTTCTGGCCGCGCTGCGCCGGGCGAAGGTGGCCGTCCACGTGGCGCGAAACGGGCGCGCCCGGGCGGGGGAAACTTTGGTCGCCGGTATCTTCGTCGGTCCGCGCGCGTATTCCGGGCGCATCCGTCTTGATGATGCCGCGCGCCGGCGCTTGGTCGCGGCCTTGCGCCAGGCGCGATCTGCGGCGGCAATCAGCTTCGGCAGTCCCTTTGTGCTGTCGGGATTGCCTTCCAAGACGTCGTCATTATGCGTTTATTCGCGGGCCGACGCGGCACAGGCGGCTGCGGCGAATCTGCTCGCGGACGCTTAGTAGAGGAGAACGTCGCGGCGGGCGGGCTCGAAGTCGCGCGGGCCTTTGTCGAACAGGGCCAGGAAGGCCTCGGGGCCCGCGCCCGTCTCCCAGAGCATGCGGAATTCGCCGCTGCCGGTCATGCGCTTGTTTCCGTCCCATTGCCATTCGAGCTCTTTGGCGTTGACGTCGCGCAGGGCCAGCGCCAGGTGGCGGAACACCGCTAAAGGACGCATGGCGTCGCGATCGGTCACCGTTATTTTGACTCCATGGCAGAGCTGTTTTTCAAACACGCTCTTGGTGGGCGTATAGTCCTGGGCCGAGAACTCGACGCCGTCGACGGAGCCCTTCAGCCGGGCGACGATCTCGTCGGCTTTCATCCAGGGCGCGCCGATCCAGCGGAAAGGGATCGGCGTGCCGCGCCCGACGGAAATATTGGAGGCCTCGAAGATGCCGACGCCGGGATACAGGGCGGCGGCCTCGACGGTGGGCATGTTCGGAGAGGGAGGAACCCAAGGAAGGCCGGTGTCCTCCTGCCACATCGAGCGCGTCCAGCCGCGGAGCTTGACGATCGTCAGGTGCTGATGGCCGACGGTGCGGTTGTGCCATAGCGCCATTTCTCCGGCGGTCAGGCCGTGGCGCACCGGGACTTGGAAATAAGAAGTCGGCGAGACGAATCGGAGATTGGCATCTTCCAGGATGGGGCCTTCGATGATGTCCCCTCGAATCGGATTGGGCCGGTCCAAGACCATGAAATCCACGCCCGCGTCCTTGGCCGCCTCAAGACCCATGCCCATGGTCGCGAGATACGTGTAAAAGCGCGCGCCGATGTCTTGTATGTCGAAGATCAGGACGTCGAGACCCACCAGCTGGTCCGGCTTGGGGCGCATGCCCTCGATGCCTCCCGAGTAGAGGCTGAACAGGGGGATCTCGCGGCCGTCGACGCGGATCTTGTCGGAGGCGATGCGGTCGGCCTCGCTGGAGGCGGTAAATCCGTGCTCGGGGGTGAAGACGGCGGCCAAGGTCACTCCGCGGGCCGCGCCCAACAGCTCGACGATGGAGCGCCCGCGGCGGTCGACCCCGGTGCTGTTGGTGATCACGCCCACGCGTTTGCCGCGCAGAGACTTAAAGCCTTCTTCCACTAAAACGTCGAGGCCGGACATCGTTCCCGACGCGGAGGAGTTCCGCGCGGGCGGGACGGCGCAGGCGCTAAGGGCGACGGCCAACAGCAGGCTCATTCGTGTCGTCATCGGATTTTCTCCAGTTTTGCGCGCACGCCCCGGTCGCCCGGATGGACCGTGCCCTCGCCGCGGCCTTCGATGTCGCCGGCTTTGGGCGTTCCCACGTTGCCGTGTGCGTTGAGCTGGACGATGAGCGCCAACGGCTCGTTGCGGCGGATGCCGGGAACGAGAAGATCGTGAGGCCCCATCGAGAACGCCGCGGGAAACTCGGGATTGACGATGCGGTGGACCGCCACCGGCACGCCGCCCGCGCTTTGGGCGATGATAAACAGCACCGAGTTTGTCTTGGGCACCCGCGCTTCCAGGCCGGGATCGATCTCGACGGTTCCCGAGAGGCGGAAGTCGCCCGTCAGCCATTCGCAGGCTCCGATCGCCGCGGCGAGCAGGGCGAAGGCGGCCGCGCGTTTCACGCGCGCGGCTCCGGCGAGGCGGCGGCGTTGGCGCGCACGCCCATCCACAGATAGGCCGTGGTGACGGCGATCGTGAGAAGTCCGGACAAGGGCACGACGAAAGGCAGGAAGGCCATGGCGATGCGCAGAAGAAGTGCGGCGGTCTGCGCGTGCACGGCGATCTGATACAGCGCGCCGAAAGCCAGCGCGCCGCCCGCCAGCGAGCTGAGGAGAAGGCCCAGCAGGGCATACATCAGGCCGGCCATGGCGATCCAAGCCGTGCAGAAGGAGAACAGCACCACAAGAGAGATCGGAACCAAGGCTATTTTTAGTCCGCCCGCGGCTTCGCGATAGAATTTGGCGTCGATGACCAGGGGCTTACCCTCGCCGGCCTTGGACAGGTCGTAGCTGCGCAGCTCGCCTTGGCGCTCCTCGAGATAAAGCGTGTCGTTGGTCAGGTAGGCGATGACTTTCGCCTCGCGCATCTCCAGTGCGGTCACCGGCGTCGCGCGCCCGGTGTCGATCATCACGGCCGCCTCCGGAACCCGGGGGTGCGCCAGGCGCAGGGGTGCCGCGGAGGCGCTTGCGGCCTTGCCCGCGGAGAACGTCAGCGTCGGCGCCTGAGCCTCCAGCCAGGAGAAGGTCTCGTCGATGATCGGCCCCAGGCGCAGGCGCAGCGCCATGGTGCCGGCGAGCGCGAACAAGAGGCTGATGAAGAACAAATAAAGCGCGGTCCGGCTTGCCTTTTGGGCGGCGAAACGGCGATAGGCCTGGGTGGAGGCGACCGCGCCGAACAGGTCTTCGAGCATGTCCAGAGTCTAGAAAAAACGGCGAAGAGCGGTCATTTTTATTTTTCGAGAAATGTTAACATGACGCCGCAACGCACATGAAAAACGCCCGCGCCGGAATTCTGATCGTCATTCCCGCGTACCACGAATCCAAGCGTCTTCCGTCTCTTTTCATCGACATCGCGGCCCATCTTAAGAAGCCCGGCGCCCTGGACGGCGTCGATTTCCTGGTCGTCGACGACGGCAGCGGCGCCGAGGAGGTCGACAAGGTGCGCTCGTTGATCGCGGCGCAGGGTTTGGGCGAGGCGGTGTCTTTGCTGCCCTTGAGCGTCAATCAAGGCAAGGGCGGAGCGGTGAAGGCGGGGTTCATCCAAGGGCTAAGCTCGGGCTACGAGTACTTGGGCTTCATGGACGCCGACGGCTCGGTGTCGGCCGCCGCACTCGAGGAGGTCGTGGAGTATCTGCGCAGGCGCTCCCACCTCCCCTTGGCCGGTGTCGCCGCCTCGCGCGTGCGCATGCTCGGCCGCCGCATCGCCCGCAGCTGGCCGCGCCACTACGTCAGCCGCGTTTTCGCCACCTTCGTGGCGTTCTGCTTCGGCGTCCAGATGCACGACTCGCAGTGCGGCTTGAAGATCTTCAAAAGCGACGTTCTCAAGAAATATCTAGACGCGCCCACGGATCATCGCTGGGTGTGGGACACGGAGCTGGTCATGGCGATGCTCCACGGGGGGGAGACGGTGCACGAGGTGCCCATCGATTGGCGGGAGATGGGGGACTCGAAGATGCTGTTCCTTCACGACCCGTTCGTCATGGCCGCCCGCTTAATCGGGTTCAGGCGCCGTCTTTCCGGACCCAGACGCTAAAGCCGTCCCGGGACTCCAAGAAGCGGAAGCGGTCCTTGACGTAGGCGCTGACCTTGTCGAGCTGCAGCTGGCGCCCGTGTCCGAACGCCAGCTGCTTGGAGAAATCTTCGCGCCCCCCCAGGTGGAAGTACCAGCGTATGTTCGGCCGTTTCTTGAGGCGGTCCAAAATGACGTCCTCGTCGCCCACGCGCGTGGCGTTGGGGTCGGTGACCGGATGGGGATTTATCCGTTGCGCGGCGAAGTAGACGATGATTTGATCGAAGATCAGAAAGTCCTGATCGGTCGGAACGTTGCGCTCAACGTAGGCGATCAGTGCGTCCAAGGGCTTGAGGCTTTCGGGCACGCGCAGTCCCGCGATCCGGGGAGACTCGAGCGCGACGGTCGGGCCCGCGGGGATGAAGTTCTTCTGGTAGCGCAGCCCGCGCAGGCCGATGACAGCCACGCCCAAGGCGAAGGCCGGGGCCAGCCAGCGTCCGAGCAAAAGCGTCGGAGCATTCGACGGCCACGGTCGCCAGAGGATTCCCAGGATGACGGCCAAGGTGGCGACCTTGTTGGTGTAGCCCTGGCCGGCATGGGTGGCCAATCCCGCGTAGAAAGAGATCGCCCACAGCAGCGCGGCCGCGGCCAAGGCGGCCTCGCGCCGATCCCGCGTCAGCCGAAAGCGGTACCAGGCGGCGGCCGGAGCCAGACAATACAGAAGCAGGACGAATTTTGAGGAATGATCGACGGTCGTCGTGAACGGGGACAGAAGCATGCCCAGGACGCCGCCGCCGCTGCCGGCCTGTTCCAGCGTCCGTTCGGGTCCGGTGACGCCTTTGAATTGAAGCGCGCGACGCACGGTCCAGGTAATCATGTCCTGGAAGGCTCCGTGCGCGAGGAAATAGAGCAATGTGGCGGAAAAAACGGCCGCGACTCCGGCGACAAAAACAAATAAATGCCGACGGGTCAGACGATCTTGCAGGGCCATCAGCGTTGTTGCGGCTAGTCCGCCCGCGACGGCTCCGGCTCCGCTGTCCTGTTTGAACCAGTAAGCCAGACCGCAGCTTATTCCGGCGAGAAAGCTCCAGCGCATGCCTTTCGGCTGTGACCAGGCGCGCAAAAGAAAAATGCCGGCCAATAAGACCAAGAAGGTGACGTCATTGTCATACCAAATGACTCCGACCATCATTTGCGGGGCCCAAATGGTTTGAAAAACGGCCAACGCCGCTGACCGTGCTTTTCCCAGTTTCAGCGTGTACTCGCAAAAGAAATAAGTCGTGGCGACCAGCAAAGCGCATTGCACGGCGACGTATATTCGGCTGACCAGATAAAACGGACCGAACAACTTCATGAGCAGGCCGAGGAGGGCGTAAGTCAGGGGGGCCGTCACGATGAAAAAGTCCCGGTAGGGGACCTGACCCATGGACATTCTGTAGGCGCAGTCGAAATAAAGCCCTAAATCGACCAGCCAGGCTTGAACGTGGTAGGTGCGCCAAAAGGCGAGGAGACCCGCAATGACGGCGACGGGAACAGCGATGAAGCAACTGTGCGCTAAAGATCGCTGAGACGGCATGGACTCATTGTAATACACTTGGCGCTTGCCGGGAACATGGAATACCCTACAGGGCGAAATTTCCGATGCCCCCACAGTTGAGCAGGAAATTCCTTCGTTTTTGAAAAAATAATGACGAGAAAAAAATGCTATTTACATCTCGCGCGCGATGTGAATAACGCTGAATTATTCGTCATTATTTTATAAAAAGCGAAGGAGAATTTCGTTGTCGATTTATCCGTAAAAGTCCGAGAACTTGGAGTTATGTCGTCTTGACAACGCCAGGCCGGGAGTCTATAGTATGGCGGATGCTTAAGGTCATGCTCATCAATCCGCCCGTCGTCGCGGTGCTTGAGCCCTGGTACGACACCCCCAATTTCGGCCGCGTGGCGCTGGCCTATATCGCGTCCTATCTAAGGAAAACGCCCGGCTACGACATCCGCGTCATCGACGCCAAGCTGGAGCGGCTCAATTTCGAGCAGACCTTGGCCCGCGTCGTGGAGTGGGCGCCGGACGTTATTGGTTTTACGGCTTTTACCAACGAAATCAAGCCCGCCGCCTATCAAGCCGCCCTGATCAAGAAAAAACTGCCGAAAGCGATCACCGTCGTCGGCGGCGTGCACGTGACGGCCCTGCCCGAGCAGACGCTGCACGAGTTTCCCAGCTTCGACATCGGCGTCATCGGCGAGGGGGAGGAGACGTTCTCCGAGCTGTGCGCCGCCTTGCGCGACGGGGCGGACCTGACCCCCATCGCGGGCCTGGCGTTTCGCGACGATAAGAAAAAGATCGTCCTGACGCCGGAGCGCGAGCGCATATTGGACCAGGACTCCATTCCGTTTCCGGCCTGGGACTTGTTTCCACGGGCCAAGGGGTATTGGGTTCAGGCCTCGCGCGGCTGTCCCTTCAACTGCCTGTTCTGCATGAACCCCAACGGACGGGTGGCGCGCAAGCGCAGCGTGGCCAACGTGGTCGGAGAGCTCAAGTATGTCGTGGAGACTTACGCCCCCGAGGAGATCCGCTTCGGCGACGAGATCTTCAGCGTGGACGTGCCTCGCACGCATGAGCTGATGGACGCGATGATCGCCGCCGACATCGGCAAGCGCGTGGGCTGGTGCATCCAGACGCACGTGCGCTACGTGGACTACGACCTGTTCGTGCACATGAAGAAAGCCGGCGTGCGCCGCGTCGAGATGGCGGTGGAAACCGGCGAGGAAGAAAAGCTCAAGACGATGGGCAAGGGCACCAACATCAACATGATCCGCGACGCCTTCGCCGCGGCCCGGCGCGCGGACGTGCCGGCCGGCGCCTTCCTGCTCCTGGGCCAGCCCAATGAAACCGTGGAGTCGATGCATAAGACCGTCGATCTGGCCGTCAAGATCAATCCCTATCTGCCCATGTTCGGCGTGATGACGCCTTACCCGGGCACCGAGGTCGCGCGCCTGGCGGCCAAGGGCGAGGCCGGCTACCGCCTGCTCACCACCGACTGGGACGAGTACAACAAGCAGATCGGCGGGGCGCTGGAGTTCGCGGCCTTGTCGCGTAACCAAATCGAATTCCTGCAGATCGTGGGCTACGCCAAGGTTTTTCTCTACAACTTCCGATTCGTCGACTTCGCGAAATTCCTGTGGGCCTACCGGGGCGGGATGCTGTCGGTCCTCAAGAAAGTCCTGTTCCAGGAAAAATCCATCGTGAGCCTGATGAAGCGTCCCGACGGCTACAACGAGGCCATCAACAGCCCGTCGCCGGTGACCTTAAAAGAGATCGTGACCGCGCGCGAGGCCTGGGTGGCGACCCAGCAGAAAGAGCTGACTCGCACCCGAAAGCTTAGTCCCCGCCTACTGTCTCAGCCCAGCTAAGAGCGCAGCGCCTTTTCGTGGAGACGGTCGGCCGCCTCGCGGCCCATTTTCATGGCCACGTGGGTGTTTACGTAAGCGAAGCGGCCTTGGCGGCCGGCGGTCACGGCGTTGGACAATCCCTCGACGGCGCCCAGCAGCGTCTTGAGCGCGTCTTCGTAGCCGAGTGTGTACATGGGGTGGCCGTGGGCGGTGCGGAACACCACGCTGTCGAGCACCTCGGCGCGGGTGATCAGCTCCTCGCGCACCAGGTCGGCTAAGGCCGCCTCTTTGGCCGCGGCGTCGTCACCCCACACCTTATCGGAAGGGTCGCAGGCGATCTCGGCGACGAGCAAGGTGCTGTCGGGGGGGGCCATCTGGAACTTGAAGTAGGACATGTCGGTCACGCGGTTGAAGGAGTGCTCGCGGAAGTACACGAAGGAGGCGGGCAATATGCGCTTGCGCCGGATCTTCAGGCCCACGAAGACGATGGCGCGAAAGCGCAGCTTGCCGGCGGCGTCCTCGACGGCGGGGCCGAGGCTGGGGGAGAACAGGCGCGCGGCGGCGTTGATGGGCAAGGTGTTCACGATCCCGGAGCAGGGGATGACTTCCCGGCGTCCGGCGGTCTCGACCTCGACGGCCGACACCCGGGCGTTCTCGCGGCGCAGGCCGACGACACGGGTGTTGAGGCGGATCTCGGCGCCCGCGGCCGTCAGCGTCTGGGCCAGCCGGTCGCAGATCAGCGAGAAGCCGCGCCGGGTGGTGTAGAGCTCGCCCTCGACTTTCTCCACGAAGCCCTCGGTGCGCACGGCCTTGGCGGGAATAAAAAGACTTTTGAGCCGGGATGAAATCTTGTCGAAGAACTCGAGGATGTTGAAGCGCGGTATGCGCTCGCGCGCGAAGGAGGGAGAAAAAGACGCGGGCGGTATGCCCCAGACTTTTTGAATGTAGTCCTTGAAGAAAAGCCGGTAGAGCACGTCGCCGTACTCGCGGCGCAGGATGGTCTCGGTGTTCTCGTTCTTGGGACGAGAGATCAATCCCTTGAACCCATGCCAGAGGAAGCTGAAGCCGGCCCGGATCGTGGTCATGGGCGGCAGTTTGCCCAAGACGTCGGCGATAGACAGCGGAAAAGTGAACCAGGCCCCCAGAAACTTGATCCTGATGGTGCGCTCGTACGGCAGCAGCTCGTCGCCCATCAGAGTTTTGATGTCGGCTAAGATCGCCGCGTCGGTGGTGTGGAAGATATGCGGGCCGTACTCGTAGACGTCGCCGCGCACGCGCACCCCGCCGGCGAGCCCTCCGACGTGGTCCTCGGCCTCGAGCACGATCACGGCAGCGCCGAGCTCGCGCAGGCGTCGTCCGGCGGACAGCCCCGCGCAGCCGGCACCGAGCACCAGGACGGGGTGGGTCATGCCGGGAAGGCTTTGACCTCGGCGATGATCTTCTCCACGTCGGCCGCCTTAAGGCCGGGGTGGATCGGGATGCTCAGGGCCTCTTCGTTGAGCCTTTGGCACACGGGCAAGCTTGCCTTCGAGCCGTAGATCTTGTTCATGTGCAGCGGGTGATAGCGCAAGGTGGTGTAGACGCCGCGCGCGTATAGGTGCTTGGCGAAGGCGTCGCGCTTGCCGGCGGGCACGCGCACGCAGTAAGTGAAATACGAGTGGCGGCTGTCGGCCGGAGCGTCCTGGGGCCGGGTCAGCCAGCCCAAGGAGGCGAGCTCCTTCTGGTAGGTCTCCCAGATGTTTTTCCGGTAGGCCTGCATGGCGTCGAGCTTGCGCAGCTGTGCTAGTCCGATGGAGGCGGCGATGTCGCTGGGCAGCATCTTGGGGAAGAAATCGGTGACGTTGTACTCCCACCAGCGGTCCTTGTTGGCCGCGGCCTCGAAACCCGACTTGCCGATGCCGCAGTAGCGCAGCTGCTTGGCGCGGGCCACCCGCGCGGGGTCCTTGGCGGTCAGGCCGCCGCCCTCGCCCATGGCCAGGTTTTTGACCGCGTCGAAGCTGTAGATACCGACGTCGCCCAGGCCGCCGCAGGCGACGCCTTTAAGGCGCGAGTCCACGGCGTGCGCGGCGTCCTCGACGATGGGCAGGCCGAGTTCCTTGATCTCGTCGACGCGCACGGGCAGGCCGCCGTAATGCACGACCATGATCGCGCGGGTCTTGGGCGTGCGCGCGGCCTCGGCGGTAGCACGGGTGATATTGAAAGTGTTTATGTCCACGTCGCAGAAGATCGGGTTATGGCCGGACAGGACGACGGCGTGCGCGCAGGCGATCCACGTGAAAGAGGGCACGAGGACGTCGGAGCCGGGGGGAAGATCGAGGAGCTTGACGGCCAGATGCAGGCTGTTGGAGCCGGAGTCGAGCAGGACGAAGCCGGGAAGGCCCAAGCGCTCGGCGAAGAGCTTCTCGAAAGACGCTGTTTTGGGGCCGATGCCGATCCACTGCGCTTCCAAACTGGTTCTGACTTCTTCTAATTCCTCGGGTCCCATCAGGGAGCCGAACACATTGATCATGAGGACTTTTATATCATTTCCTTATGGAAGGTTTTTTCCCGAAACCTATCGAGCTGTCCTCGCTCGAAGCCGACCATCCCAAGTTGTGCGACCTCGGAGAAGGCGTCGAAGCGGTCGCGCTTCTTCATGATGGAGCTTTGCGCGTTTTCCGCGAGAACTGCCCGCACATGGGCGCTCCTATGTCGCGCGGCAGCTATGACTCCGCCGGGGGCCGTATTCAATGCCCTTGGCACGGCTACCGCTACGACGTCGACACCGGCGCTTTCGTCGAGAATCCCAACGACAAGATTTTCGGCTGCATGAAAGGGCTTTATAAGTCGTACAAGCCGGAGGGCGCGCCAACGCTGCATTTGACGCCCTTCTCCTACGAGATCAAAGATAATCAAGCCTGGGTGCGGCGGCCGGGAACAAAATGAAGCATCGCTTCACCGTCGTCGACGAGCTCGACTGCTCGGTGGCCGTCTCGGTGGCCGCCTACTTGGACTGCGAACATTACGTCTATCTCCACCGTAGCCTCACCGACTCCGTCGAGGTCGTCAAGGTCGAGGGCTTCAAGGTCACGGTGCGCCAAAGCTGGAAGGCGTTGGGACTTAAGCTCGGCCACGACAAGACCGGCGAGTACGTGCCCCCGGCGGAATTCCTGATCTACGACGTGGTGCCAGCGCCGCGCTGGTTTCCAAGCGTGCACCATGTCATGGACATCAAAACACGCCTGCGCTTTACGCCGGCTGCAGGCGACAAGACGCTCATGACCTTCGACGTCGAGCTCGATCTGCCGTTCTTTCTGTGGCCTCTGCGTGGGTTTTTGCAGGGACTCGTCGAAAAACTTCACGCGCAGCAGGTCGCCGAGGACATGGAGATGATTGCCTATCGCGAAAAGCTGGTGGGCCGCGAGAACCTGTTGGCGGTCTACTTGAAGGACCACCATTTCTGCTACCACAAAGACGAGTTCTTGAAGCACTTCGGCCGGAAGGTGGCGTGAGCGAGGTTGAGAAATTCTTCGCCGCCCAGCAGCGCGACGCGTCTTATGAGGCGCTGAAATCCCTCACCCGCGGCGTCGACCGCGCCGCCGCCGATGTTCTCAACAAGGAAGTCCGCGGCCGGACTTTGTCCGTGGGCGGCGTGTGGGAGTTTTTTTCGCCGGGACCACAGCTGTCGCCGCTCGTCTGCCTCGATCTGTCCGCGCCGATGCTCGAGTCCTACGCCCCGGCCGGCGCCGAAAAAGTCGTGGGCGATATGTTCGAGACAGAACTTTCCGAGAATTCTTTTGACAGCGTGGTCTTCTCGCTGATCCTGCATCACGTCGCTCAGGGGAATTGGGGCGAGTGCGAAGGACGCATCCGTGAGGCGTTGGCGCGAACTCGGCGCTGGCTGAAGCCGGGCGGGACCGTGTTTATTCTGGAGTACTGTCCGCATCCCTTCTGGATGCCCATCCAGCGATTGATTCTGCCGCTGACGCGGTTGTTTCTCAAGCTTGTAGGGCAACCGCTGGTCGTGATGCACGACAAAGGCTTTTACGAGCGCGAATTCGCCGCCGCGGGCTTCGGTTCCATCGCAGCGCGCCGAATCTCCGCGACGGGCGTCAGCGATTGGACTTGGTTTCCCGTCTTCATGGCCGTGCCTTGGTTGAAGCTGCCGTTAAAAGTATATCCCAGGATGCACATCCTGGTCGCCGGCAAACCTTAGGCTCCAAGCTCCCGGACAACTGAAGGGCCCTTGACAAATGGTAGCATTATGCTACCATTAGAGTATGGGACAACCGGTCAAGATCGCCGATGAGTTGATTTTGGACGCGCGCATGATGAGCAAGGTCGAACATCGCTCCATCGCCGGCCAGATCGAGTTCTGGGCGCATCTGGGAGAAGCCCTCGAGCCATTGCTGCAGGGCATCCAGGTCATGGCGTTGATGAGATCCAAGCTCGCCAAGCCGTTGGCGGCTTGTCTTGAGTCGGTCGATTCTCCCAAGGGCCGTCAGCGGGTCGCCGATCATTTAAATAACATGCCGTTTCCGCACTATGAGCCGGCGCCGGGTCGACCTGGGTTTCTTGTGCGCACGGAAGCGGACGGGGCTCGCACGGTGGGGCGATTTGTCAATCGCCGGTTTACGACCGATTGAAATCCATTCCGGAGTTGGACCGGAGGCCTATCTTGGTGGCCGTGGCGGGTCCCAACGGAGCGGGCAAGACCACGTTCTATCATGCTCATATCGCTGCGGCGGCCCTCAGATACGTGAGCGCCGACGTCCTGGCCCGAGAGCTGGACATGGACCCCTATGCCGCGGCGAAAGCCGCCGATGCTCTGCGGCGCGCCTTGCTCAAGCAGAAAGAAAGCTTCGCCTTTGAGACGGTTTTCTCCGATCCGATCGGCGACAAGGTAAAATTCTTACAGGAGGCCGTGGCTGCGGGATACATGGTCGCACTCTGTTTTATCGGTCTTGAAGATGCGGGGCTCAGCGAGGAGCGCGTCGCCATGCGTGTCTCCCAGGGCGGGCACGATGTGCCCACGGAGAAGCTGAAGTCTCGCTTTCCTCGAATCATGGCGAATCTCAAAGCCGCCATCGGTGCGCTCCCTCTGGTCTATGTATTCGATAACACCGACTTGCGCAGTCCTTTTCGGAAGGTCGCTGTTTTTAGGAACGGGCGGGCGACGGAGAAGATTAAAACCGTGCCGGGGTGGTTTAAGAATCTGATCTAACGTAGGGCACTGGTTTAAAACGGCTCCAGTCAAGTTTGAGAATGTGGTGTCCCTTGCCTTCGCCGACGACCTTGTAGCCGCAATGCTCGTAGTACTTCACGGCGGGGTTGCCCGTCACGACCAGGCAGCCGATGTCCTTGGTGCGGCGCTCGGCGATGTAGGAGCACATCACGAGCATGGCGGCCTTCATGAGGCCTTTGCCCTTGGCGGCGGGGGCGGCGATCATGTTGTAGGTGTCGGCCGAGCCGTCGTTTTGGATGCGAAAGCCCATGCAGCCGGCTTTGAGGCCGCCGCTTTCCACGACGAACATGAAGTCGTTGGCGCGCGCGCGGTACTTTTCAAACCAACCGCGCTGCATCTGCGGCGTGATGTCGTCCTTGAAGAAGAAGCCGGCCTTATTGGAATTCTTCCACGCCCGCAAGTCCTCGAGGTCGCCGGGGCCTATCGCGCGCAGGCTCACGCGGGGCTGAGACTGAGACGTCAGAGTGAGAGGTCTATCCATTTTTGCGCAAAACCAGAAAGTCGGCGTTGGCGAAGAAGTAAACGTCGGTCATGCGTATGCCCAGCGGCGCGGCGGAAGGAGCAGCGTGGGCCACGACGTAGCGGCCGCGCAAAGAGGCGTCGACGGTCTCCCATGCCCGGGCCTCGGCGGCGATCCAGTCGGGAAGATTCTTCCCCAAGGCTTCGGGCTTGTCGAATATCTTGAGGTTGAGGCGGTCCCAGCGGAAGGGGGGCGTGTGCGCGGGCTCGGGAAAGCGCAGAAGGCCCACGCTTGCGCCGGCGGGGACATTGGCGTCGATCCAGTCCGCGGCGAGCTCGCGCGTGGAGTTCGGGCCGGAGCTGAGGGACAGATTCGTCAGATAGGTCGACGCGCGCGCGCCCGACTCGACTAAGGCCAGCGCCAAGACGAGGCCCGCCGCGGCCGGGGGCAGGCGCGTGAGCAGCGCGGCGCCGAGAACGCAGGCCAAGGCGAAGGGGCCGTAGAACACGCGCAGCAGCGACTCGCCCCCCAGGGCCGAGAAGCGCAGCCATAACATGGTCGAGCCGGCGATAGCGACCCAGGCGAGGGCTTGCGCCCGGCGGTCGGCGCCGAACGCGCCGCGGAAAAGGCCGGCCGCCAGCAGCACGGTCGCCGCCAGGCCGATGCCGTGAGGCAGGCCTTGGAGAAGCATGTCCTTGAGAATGTCGGGGGCCAGGCCCCAGCGCGGCACGATTTGGATGGTCAGCTCCCAGGCGAATGTTTTCGGCGAGAGGATCAGAAACGGGTTGAAGGCCGCGGTCAGCGCGACGGCAAGAAGCGTTCCCGCGCCGGCGCGCCGCCATGTCGACCGTGCGGCGAGGATTCCGGCTAAAAGCGGCATTCCCGCGCCGAACAGCAAAGTCAAGATTCCGCCCGCCGCCAACCCGGCGCAGGCGCCGCAGGCGAGGAAATCCTTGCGGCGGCCGCCCTCGACGGCGCGGATCATGAACAGCGCGCTCGCGGCGAACCAGAAAGCGGCGACGGGATGGGGCTTGAGCGTGTGCGAGCCGACGGCGATAAAGGGCGCTGCGGCAAACAGCAGTGCTGCGGCCAGCCCCGCGCGCCGGCCGCCGAGAAGAAGGCCCATCTCATAAAGAACCCACAGCGTGCCCAGGTGAAAGAGCAGGATGAAAATTCGGCCGAGAAGATACAGCCGCCCCATGTCCTCGGGATGGACCAAGTAATGCGCCAGGTCCGGAGTCAGGTGGGCGAGACCGATCACATGCGCCGCACCCAGGAAGGCGCCGAAAGGGTAGATGAACGCGCCGCCGTACTGCGCGTATAAGGGTTCGAACTCGAGCTTCCAGGGGCGCATGCGCGAGAGGATGATGAAGCTTTTCTTCTCATCGGGACTCTCGGTTTGCGTGATCAGCGAGCGCGCGGAGTTGATCAGGGGATCGGGCGGGAACGTCCAGCCCGGTGGGACTTCGACAAGCCCCTGAACATAGGTGACCGGCTCCTCGGTTTTCAGTTGCTCATGGGATTTTTGGATGGCGTCATACAGGCGGCGCCAAGAGTCGGCGAGCCTTTGCGCGAACTCGGGCGAGCTGCGCAGGGCCGGCGGCAGGGCGCGCCAGCGTTGGGGCCCGGGCAATCCCGAGCGGATGCCGCACAGTCCGGTCGTTAATCCGAGCAGAAGAATGAAGGCGAGGGGGGCTTGCTTCAAGCCCGCGGCAGTCCGACCCAAGGCGTTTCGGCGTGTCCGGTTTTCTTGTTGACCCAGCGCGCAGCCACGAATAGCCAAGTGGAGAAACGGTTGAGGTAGACGATCACGCCCTCGGGCACCGGCTCGAGTTTGGACAGATCGACGACCGCGCGCTCGGCGCGCCGGCTGACCGCGCGCGCCAGGTGCAGGGCCGCGCCGGCGGGGCCGCCGCCGGGCAGGATGAACGTCTTCAGCGGCGTCAAATCCTTATCCCAGGCGTCGATCTCGGACTCCAGGCGCTTGGGCGCGTCGGCGGGAAGGCCGGTGTCGAAAGGGGCGGAGAGCTTCTTGAGTTTGTCGGCGGGAGTCGCCAGCAGGGCGCCGATCACGAACAATTCGGCTTGAACGCGCGTCAAACCCTCATCGACGGACTTAAGCGCTGCGCCGTCCAACGCCGCGTGCGCCGCGCCCAAGGCGCTGTTGAGCTCGTCGATCTCGCCGTATGCGGCCACGCGCGGGTTGTTTTTGGCGACCCGGTCGCCGCCGAAAAGGCCGGTCTCGCCCTTGTCGCCGCCGCGCGTGTAGATCGCCAAGGTGTTAAAAAGAGGCGCCGAGTCCGAAGTCGAAGCCGGGCAGGCCGTGGCGCAGGGTGTAGGCTCCGCGCACGCGGATAAACGGCAGCGGTGCTAGTTCCGCGCCCAGGGAGAAGCGCGAGCCGCGCGCGGTTTCCGAGAGGCCGGCGACGCCGGGGGTGGAGGCCGAGCCGACGGTCACTTTGGTGATGTCGTAGCCCGCCAGCAAGAACGGCTTGACGATGGGCAGGTCCCAGGTCGCGGCCGCGTTGAAGCCGCCGTGCGTGGCGCCGAAGTACTTGTGGTTGACCTTGTCGCCGAACGCCGAGACGGAGACGTTGGGCATGAAGCTGTCGAGCAGCTCGGTGCGGTACAGTCCGTAGCGCAAGCCGCCGCCGAAAACCGTCGCGTCATAGGCTTTGAAGCCGTGGACGATCACGTCCACTTTGAAGGGAAGGCCTACCCCGACTTCCACCATGGGTACGCCGAATGCCTTGACGCCGGCGTTGCGCAGGATCAGGTTGTTGTCGTCGGGACGCATCTGCACGGAACCCACGACGCCGGCCCAGAAGCCGGGCATTCCGAGCGTGCGCCCGGTGTGGGCCGAGGCTCCGCCGAGCACGCCGCCCAAGTCGAGCGCGAAGGGCTTGATGAGCTCGGCGCGAGCGCGGGTCTGAAAATCGGCGAAGGGGTCTGCGTGGGCGACCGGAGAGATCAAGAGTAAAGCGGCAAACGCGGTGAAGAGTGTTTTCATGGCGCTATTTTGCCACATTCAGGGTCCTCTTTTCGCCGTCGTGGCGCTTCTCAAGCCGCGCGCGCAGGGCGCCGCGCAAAGTCTTGGCGCCGAAAAGCTTGGCCGCCTCGACGAGCAGGCGCACGCCGCCCTCCACATCGGACAGGCGCACTTTCTCGGGCGCGACCGCCTTGGCTCCCCAGCCGTTGTGATAGTTGACCAGCGGCACGGCCACGCCGCCGGACTCGTAGCCGAAGGCGAGATAGGCGGTGGCCTCGCAGGTGCCGCCGGTCAGGCGCAGGCGTTGGATCTTCGTGCCGCGCTTGCGCAGGACTTCCGCGGCGTCGTCGAGGAGGGCGGTGAGATTGGGGTCGAAGGCCGTGGCCCGGTCGCCCAGCCGGATGGTGGGGCCGCCGCCGGGCTTGGAGCCGGGCAATTCACGCGAGGACTCGATGGACAGATACGAATCGTAGGGCGAGAGCGCGCCGGAGCGGATCATGTCAAGGGCGCCGATAAAGCCCACCTCCTCGGCGCGGTTGAGAAGGACGGTGAGATTAACTTTTGCCTTGGCCTTCGAGAGTTGGCGCATCGCTTCCAGGCTGATGGCGCAACCCAGAAGGTCGTCGACCGATCGGGACATAAGCCATCCGTTTTGGATCTCGCAGGCCGGTAGGGCTAGTACTGCGAAGTCGGGCTTGGATCCAGGCTTGGGTGCCCGCGTCCAGCGGATCGTCCAGAGGTCATCGTCTTTTTTCGGCCGCGGCCCGATGACCCCGAGCGCCAACGGCGTATTGTTCTTAGGAATCTTTGGGAATATCTGCACGGACGCGCCGGCCAGGAGATGCGGCGGCAAACCTCCGCGCAGACGCGCCGTCGCTCCGGCTTTGGAGATTTCGACCAAGTCGAACGCCGGATGGTCCAGATGCGCCGCCAGACACAGGGAGGGTCCTTTACCCGCTCCTTTATACGCGACGATGAACCCGCCTGTCACGCGGCGCATAGTGACTTTGCCGCCCAAGTGGCGGCCGATCCACTCGAGGACTTTTTTCGAGACGGCGGCCTCGCGGAAAGGAGCGGTGGGAACGGAGGTGAGATGACGGAAGAGGGCAATAGCGCCGGGTTTCGTGTTCACCTGGATATTATAGGTTGCCGAGGCTAAGGCGTTCTATTGAACTGGGACTTATTCGGCCTCATCGGGGGATTGCGGGCTAAGATCAAACGACTTGCGAGGCTTCGCTAAGACGATGTCGATCAGCGACGGTTCATCGCAGTTGATCCGCATATCAAACGAGACATAAGAGCCTTTGCCGATGATCGTTTGCTGTTTGCCGTGGTCATATGAGAACCCGGCCATGACGTCCCCGTTTCTGATATCAACCCCCAGCTCATAAAGGCTGGGCAGAATGACTTGAGCCGTTCGTTTTTCACTCTTGATGGACTTGAGAATGAAGCCTTCCGAATCCAAGGAGAGATAGACTAAATCCACGGTGACTATGCGGTCGGTGGAGATGTCCTTGACGTATCCGTGGCCGGCCGCGCCGTCGTAAAACTTGGCGTCTTCTGAATCGCACATGCCATTGCGCACTTCATCGGCCGCGATGCTCGATGCTGGATGAATGGACAGCAGGCTGATAACGGCTAAAGTTGCGATCAGTGATCTCATGACAGTAAAACCTCTTCGCCTATATTTTATCGAGACGGGGGCTTGTTCTCCTGGGCCTTTTGGCCTGACAATCAGGGTTATTGGGCCTAGTTAAGACAGATGCCGGGCCAGGAAAGCCTCGGCCTTGGCGTAGAAGTCGAGCCGATTGGCGGGCTTGGCGAAGCCGTGGCCCTCGTCGGGATAAAGCAGATATTCCACGGGCTTGCCCTTCGCGCGCAGCGCGGCGACGATTTGCTCGGCCTCGGCCTGCTTGACGCGCGGGTCGTTGGCGCCTTGGGCGATGAGAAGAGGGATGTCGATCTTGTCGGCGGAAAACAAGGGTGAGCGGGACTTGAGAAACTCTTCTTCCGTGTCGACGGACCCGACTCTCAAGTCGAAGACGCGCTTCATGGGTTCCCAATAAGGGGGAATGGACTTGATTAAAGTGATCAGGTTCGAGGGGCCGACGACGTCGACGGCGCAGCGGTAGACGCCGGGCGTGAAGGCGGCACCGGCCAGCGCGGCATAGCCGCCGTAGGAGCCGCCGTAGATGGCCACGCGCGCGGGGTCGGCGATGCCCCTGGTGACGGCCCAGTTCACGCCGTCGGTCAGGTCGTCCTGCATCTTGGCGCCCCACTCGCGGTCGCCGGCATGGAGGTGGCGCTTGCCGTAGCCCGAGGAGCCGCGGTAGTTGATCTGCAGCGCGGCAAAGCCCAGGCTCGCCAGCCATTGGGCCTCGGGGTGAAAGCCCCAGCGGTCGCGCACCCAGGGGCCGCCGTGGACCAGGATGACGAGCGGCAGGTTTTTGGCTTCCCGTCCCACCGGCGTGGTGAGGTAAGCGCGAATCGTCAGGCCGTCGCGCGCGGAGTAGGTCACGGGCGTCATCGGGGCCAGAGTGTAGGATTCGAGCAGAGGGCGCGTGACGAACAGAGGGGAGGACGTTTTCTTGACGCGGTCCCAGCGCAGGAAAGCCGGCGAGCGGTCGGACTTGTTGACGAGAAGGTACCAGACGGTGTCGGCGTCGTTGCGGCTGACGACGGTGACGTCGCCGTCGAGTTTGTCCATCGCGTGGAAGTCGTCTTCGAGCTTCGTGTCCAAGACGGTCCAATGCTGGCGATGGACTTCAAAAGAGACGGCTTCGACATGATAGCTGCGCGGGTGGATCAGGACCGAGCCGAGATCGGCTTCGGGATGTTTGGCCAAGATCGTTCCAAAGCCGCCGGCGATGGGAACCTCGATGAGCGCGGACGTGTCGCGGCCGACGCTGGCTTCGATGTAGAGATTCTCCCCGCCCGGGGCAAAGCCGTGGGCGCCGAGCTGGTCGTCGGGCCCGCAGGACATGAAGTCTCGCCAGCCCGCGTCTTCCTTGACGCGCAGGATGGTGCCGCCGTCCGGGCCCATGGCTTTATGGAGGCCGATTTTAAAATCGTGGTCCGGCAGCCAGCCGATGACGTCGCCCGGGTTGGTCGCCTCGAGGACGCGCGAGCCGTCTTTGAGGCTGACGCGCCACACGTCGTGCGCGCGCGGGTCGCGGTCGTTGAGCGCGACGAGGATCTCATCGGGAAAGCGCGGTTCGGTGGCCACGATCTGCGCCTGGACGCCCGGGTAGGGTGTGAGGTCGCGCGTGGCGCCGGTGACGACGTCTGTCTGGTAGAGATGCCAGTTCTCGTCGCCGTCCTTGTCCTGGACGTAGAGGATGGAGCGCTCGTCTTCGGCCCACAGAAAAGTGCGGATGCCGCGGCCGCGGTCCGTGGTCAAAGGCTTGGCGGCCGCTCCCTCCGGGCCCACCCAGACGTTGAGCACGCCTTCGTCCGGCGCCAGATAAGCCCATAGCTTCCCGTTCGGGGAGATTTTCGGAGAGGCTTTCTCCGGATTTCCGAACAGCAGCTCGCGCGGGACTTTCATCGTCCGAAATTATAGCACTGCCGACTGACGTCACATGTCCGCCGAATTAAGGTTGCCGTTCCTCAGTGGGCCGGGGGGCCGCAGCAGGCCTATAATGCCGGGCATTGAGGAGGCTTCATGACCATGACCAATCGTTCGTTCTCCGCGCAAGTTTTCGCCGTTTTTATGCTGCTTGCTTCCGGGGGCTTGATGCCCGGCGCGGCGTCCGCCGTCGAGGATGAGTTCCACGCGTCCTTTCCCGGCGTCACGTTCGGCGGCCGAGCCTCATATTACCGTCCCAAAGGCGCCGATGACGGCAATTTAAGCGGCGGCGCGCAGTTGCGCGGACACATCACGTCGGTGCTCGGCATCGAGGGCTCAGCCGACTTCCGGCAAAACAAATTCGAGGGCACCATCGTCGACATCTATCCCGTTCAGCTGTCGTTGCTGATTTACTTGGCGCCGGAATGGCCGATTTCCCCGTACGCCCTCGGCGGCGTGGGCTGGTACTACACGCACATCCGCTCCAACGACTCCACCACTCACCGCTACGGTCCCCACGCCGGCGGAGGCGTGGAGGTGGCACTCGCCCGGCACTGGACGATCGACGGCTCCTACCGTTATCTGTGGACTCAAAGCCTGACCGCGCCGACGACGGCCTCCCCGGCCGGGAAAAATTTCAGCGACAACGGCTTCATGCTCACCGCCGCGCTGAACTACCGCTTTTAACGTCGAGGAAAACCCATGAATAAGGTCCGCTATGCCGTCGTCGGGTTGGGGCATATCGCCCAGGCCGCCGTTCTGCCCGCGTTCAAGCACGCGACGCCGAGCAACTCATCGACGTCCGGATCATCGAGGCCTTGCTCCTATCGGCGCGCGCGGGCGGCCCCGTGAGCATTATGTTATGAGGATACGACCGGGAACCCCGTATCCCTTGGGGGCGACGTGGGACGGGATGGGGGTCAATTTCGCGTTGTGCTCGGAGAACGCGCAATTCGTCGAACTCTGCCTATTCGATTCTCCGGACGCGAAAAAGGAATCCGCCAGCATCGCGTTGACCGAGCGAACCGACCACGTGTGGCACGGCTACCTCTTGGACGTGCTTCCGGGACAGCTGTACGGCTATCGCGTCCATGGCCCGTATGATCCGGGCGCCGGGCATCGCTTCAACCCCAGAAAAATACTGCTCGACCCCTACGCGAAGGCGATCGGCCGCAACGTCCGATGGGGACCCGAGATGTTCGGCTATAAGATCGGGGACTCGGCGGCCGACCTGTCTCGCGACGATCGCGACAACGCCGCGCTAGCACCTCTGGGCGCGGTGGCCGACTTGTCGTTTACCTGGGGCAGCGACGCGCCGCCCCGGCATCCCTGGCATAAGACGGTGCTCTACGAGCTGCACGTGAAGGGATTCTCGAAACTCAACTCCGTCATACCGGAGGATCTGCGGGGGACCTACGCGGGCCTGGCCACGCAGACGTCGATCCGCTACTTAAAATCCCTCGGCGTCACCGCCGTCGAGCTCATGCCCGTCCAGCAGCATGCCGACGACATGCAGCTCAAGGAGAAGGGGCTCTCGAATTATTGGGGCTACAACACCTACGCCTTCTTCGCTCCGGACTTAGCCTACGCGAGTCCGCGATCGGGTTCCGCCATCCAGGAGTTCAAGCGCATGGTCCGCGCCCTGCACGCGGCCGACATCGAAGTCATCCTCGACGTGGTGTACAACCACACCGCGGAAGGCAACCAACTTGGGCCCACTCTGTCGCTGCGGGCCATCGACAACGCGTTCTACTACCGCCTGTCCCCGAAGGACCCGCGCTACTACATGGACTACACCGGCTGCGGAAACACGCTGAACATGCGCAATCCCGTCGTCCTGCGCTTGATCATGGACAGCCTCCGCTACTGGGTCGCGGAGATGCACGTCGACGGCTTCCGCTTCGACTTGGCGAGCGCGCTGGCCCGCGAGCTGCACGAGGTCGACAAGCTGGGCGCTTTCTTCGACATCACCGATCACAACGAGATCAATCCGGAGCTGGGCGGAACGGCGGGCTATGAGGCGTTTTCCGCCGCGCTGCGGGAAAAGGGCCTGGGCCATCTTCTCGATTTCGCGCCCAATCACATGGCCGCGGACGCGGCGACTAATCCCTGGTGGAGGGATGTTCTCGAGAACGGGCCTTCCTCGCGCTTTGCCGCGTTCTTCGATATCGACTGGAACCCGGAGAAGCCGGAATTGAAGGACAAGGTGCTGCTCCCGATCCTCGGCGACCAATACGGCGCCGTGCTGGAGAGAGGGGAACTGAAGCTCGTCTTCGAGAAAGGCAAGCTCTCGCTGCTTGCCGCGGACAATCCTTTGCCGATCGATCCGCGGGAGTCGCCGCGCGTGCTGAGGCTCGGCCTGGAGGATCTAAAGGCCGATATGAAGGACGATCCGGCGCTGGCGGAGTTCCTCAGCGTCCTGACCGCGTTGGAGCGGCTTCCGGGGCGTTCGGAGATAGGTCCCGCCCGGTCCGATGAGCGCCGACGCGAAAGCGAGGTGGCGCGCGGGCGGCTTAAGAGGCTGTCGGCGTCGTCGCCGCGCTTGACGCGGCACATCCGTGACGCCGTGAACGCCTTCAACGGCCGGACGGAGGACCCGCGCAGCTTCGACGCGCTGCATGGGCTTTTGGAGTCGCAGGCCTATAGGCTGTCCTATTGGAAAACCGCGGCCGACGAGATCAACTATCGGCGCTTCTTCGACGTCAACGAGCTCGCGGGACTGAGAATGGAGCGTGACGACGTCTTCGAGGCGACTCACGGCCTCGTTTTGGAGCTGCTGGCGTCGGGCAAGGCGACGGGTCTGCGCATCGACCATCCCGACGGCCTGTATGATCCCGCGCGGTATTTCGAAAGGCTGCAGGCCGCGTTCACGCGCGCGTGGCTTGCGCGCCGGCTTCATCCGGGCGCCGAGCTGACCGAGGATCAGGGGCGAGAGCTCGACGCGTGGCGGGAGGAGGAGATCCGAAAGGACTTCAAGAGCCCGGCCGCACGGCCTCTCTATGTCGTGGCGGAGAAAATCCTCGCCGCGGGAGAGGTCCTCGATCCGCATTGGTGCGTCGACGGCACCAGCGGCTACGATTTTCTCAACGAGGTCCACCGGGTTTTCGTGGACCCGCGCGGCGTCTCGACGTTGCGCGCCGTCTATGAAAGCTTCACCGGCGAGCTCGCGTCCTCGGAGGCGGCGGGCTATGCGAGCAAGAAGACGATCATGTCGGCGTCGATGGCCAGTGAGCTAAACGTGCTCGCCGACCTCCTCAACCGCATCTCCGAGGGCGACCGGCGCACGCGCGACTTCACGCGGCAAAGCCTGCGGCGCGCGTTGGGGGAGATCATCGCCTGCTTCCCGGTCTACCGCACGTATCTGACGGACATCCGAGCGACGGCTTACGACCGCGACGTCGTCGATTCCGCCGTCGCGCGGGCTCAACGGCTAAATCCGGCCATGGAGACAAGCATCTTCGCGTTCATCCGCTCGCTCATGATGCCCAGACGCGCCGAGCCGAGCGAAGACGAGGCCGGACGCAAGAGGCTGTTGTTTGCGATGAAGCTGCAGCAATACACGGCCCCGGTGCGGGCCAAGGGCATCGAGGACACCGCGTTCTACCGCCATCACGTGCATGTTTCCAATAACGAGGTGGGCGCCGATCCGGCGCGTCCGGCGGAGACGGTGGAGCAGTTCCATGAGGAGAACCGGCGCCGGGCACTGGAGCAGCCGCGCTCGATGCTTGCCACGGCCACGCACGACACCAAGCGCGGCGAGGACGCGCGCGCGCGCATCGACATCCTATCGGAGCTGGCAGAGGAATGGCGCGGCGAGGTCGCGCGCTGGTCGCCGATTAATCGCGCGGGCAAGGGCGTGGAGGCCGCGCCCGACGCCAACGGCGAGTACCTCTTCTACCAAGTCCTCATCGGAGCGTGGGACTTCGCAAAGGACGACGAAGCCGGCCTTGCGTCTCTGCGCGGGCGTCTGCAGGCCTACTTCTTAAAAGCCGGCCGCGAGGCGAAACTCAAGACGAGCTGGCTGGCGCCGAACGAGGAGTACGAGAAGGCGACGGCGGACTTCATCGCGGACGCGCTGGGCAACCGCGCCTTTATGGGGCGGTTCCTTCCTTTCGCGCGCCGCGTCGCGGAGCTCGGGGCGCTGTCGTCCTTGGCGCGCACAATTTTGAAGGCCGCCTCGCCGGGAGTGGCCGATGTCTACCAAGGGACGGAGCTATGGGATTTGAGTCTCGTCGATCCCGACAACCGCCGGGAGGTGGACTATGGGGCGCGGCAGAAGATGCTCGACTCGCTTGAGCCGCTGCTGTCGGGGCGCGGGGACGCGCGGGCGCTGGTCGCGGACATGCTGGAGCATTGGGAAGACGGGCGCATCAAGTTATTCGTGACGGCGAAAGCCCTTCGCTGGCGCCGCGAGCGTCGCGATCTGCTCTTGGCGGGAGATTACGAGCCCATCGTCGTTCAGGGCGCTTCCGCCGAACGCTTTATCGCCTTTCGGCGTTCCTTCGGCGGCCAACAGGCGGTCGTGGTCGTCCCGAGACTGTTCGGCCAATCTCTGCGGCGAAAAGGGCTGAGCGCGGCGGCGGCGCTGACTCGACATACGCTCTTAACGCCTCCGGCTGGGGGATTCGTTGGATTGAGCGATATCTTCACGGGCGCGGCGCTGGCGCGGGATGGAGACTTGGGAAAATCGCTGCGCGTCCTGCCGCTGGGGATTTTCACCACATAAGGATCGTCGTGGCCCCCGGGCGAGCCACGACGATTTCATTCAACGTTATGCGGTCGGGGCATGCTCATCGATCTCTCGCGGAACGTTTCCTTCCGTGCCCACCTCCCGCGATTTGCGTCCTCCGGGTATCTTTCGCGAGCTATGTCGAGACTTCCCGGTCATCTTCTCTCCCCGCGTGAAACGGCCTCTGGAGCTGGTTTTCTTCTTGTGCTTCATAACCGAACCTCCCGCGCCATGCGGCGCTGACTCTCAATCATAGGATGACTCCTGCGCGTGAAATATCCACGAATTTAGCGTCATGGTCCTGTAACAGTTGCATGCCCAAAGGTCGTTTGCGGGGAGCCTCCTCGTCGTGCTAGAATGTATCTTCGATTCCGGGGTTCGGGTGGCGCGTTCGTCTAGCGGCCTAGGACGCTGCCCTCTCAAGGCAGAGATCACGGGTTCAAATCCCGTACGCGCCACCAGACCCCTGGGATAGAAAAGAGCAGTTCCTCGACGGAGAATGAGCGGAAAGACGGCCCCGCTTGCTCTCCGTCTCTTTTTTGGGCCTTGCTCTTATGCCGATTTGTGCCATACTGTTTCGAGCAGGATTTTGAGTTTTCAGGCGGTCCTTGGACATGAAAGAGTCTCCGGATAAGAAGGCAAGCCCCCCGACTCCGGCCGAGTTCGCGTTGGCCCTCTCGGCTTGGGAGGGCCAATTCGTTGAGTTCAAGGAGTCCGTTTCGGATTCCCTGGCGCGGGAATTCGCGGCGTTCGCCAATTCCGCCGGCGGACGTGTCTATGTGGGCGTGACGGACGAAAAGAAAGTCAGGGGCGTTGCGGTCAGCAACCGCCTGCTTTCCCAGGTGCAGGACCTTGCCCGCCACTGCGACCCGCCCGTCCCCATCCGACTCGCACCTTTCCAACATGACGGGAAAGACCTGCTCATGATCGAGGTGCCGGAGGGCAAGCACAAGCCATACGGCTGTTCTGCGGGCTATTTTCTTCGGACCGGCCCCAACAGCCAGAAGCTCAGCCGCAGCGAACTCGTCGAGTTCGTCCGCTCGATCGAGCCCGTCATCGCGGAGCATCAGGACTGCCCGGATTTCAGATATCCCGAGGATTTCAGCGCGGAGGCGTTCGCGGCGTTTCGGCGCATGTCCGGTTCGTCGTCCGGCGAGATTTCAACGGAAGATCTGCTCGTCAATATGGGCTGCGCGCGCTTTGACGGATCACGCCTGGTGCTCAATAATGCCGGAGTCCTATTTTTCGCCAAAATGCCGGTGAGATTTCTCCCCCAAGCCCGTGTCGGCTGCGTTCTTTTCCAAACGCCGGACCGCCTGCACATCATCGATCGCAAGGACCATGAGGGCGGCTTGCTGGAAAATCTTCAGCAGGCCGAAGTGTTCCTTCTCAAGCACCTGCCGATGCGTTACGAAATCCGAGGCATGGAGCGCATCGATCATCCGGAGTTTCCCGTGGAGGCTCTCCGTGAAGGCCTGGTCAACGCTTTCGCTCACCGCGATTACTCGCTCCGGGGCGGGAACATCTCCATCGAAGTTTTCCCGGATCGCGCGGCCATCATCAGTCCCGGCGGCTTGCCTGCGGGTTTGCCGCCGGAGGATTTCGGCAGGCGCAGCATGCACCGTAATCCCCTGATCGCGGACCTCCTTTTCCGGACGCACAAGGTCGAACGCACCGGAACCGGCATCGGACGCATACGCAGTCTGCTGGCGCAGTCCAAGTGCGCGGCCCCGGCCTTCCGCTTTACCTCATTTTTTGAATTGGTTCTCGCACGCCACGCTGTCGGGGGGGGGCAAGTAGGGG